>Ga0326727_10000884_pt1 | contig 117339 bp, 111 predicted proteins | sample MB2enrmetagenome_FD_207643 | JGI IMG/M metagenome (GOLD analysis project Ga0326727, IMG submission 207643) | Lab enriched peat soil microbial communities from McLean, Ithaca, NY, United States - MB29MY | ecosystem: Environmental > Terrestrial > Soil > Wetlands > Peat | place: USA: New York... | reverse complement strand
ATGTGCAAAGCGAGGATGGCAAGGGGAGCACTTTCACAATCTACCTACCTGCTACGAGAGAGGAACTGACCGGGGATGAACAGAAGACATCTCCTGAGCATTACATGGGCAGAGGTGAAGCAATTCTGGTGGTTGATGATGTGAAGGAGCAGCGGGAGGTGGCAACCAGTATGCTGACGAGACTTGGCTACAGGGCAGATGCCGTTTCCAGCGGAGAGGAGGCTATTGCATACCTCAATGCCAGCAAGGCCGATCTCATTGTCTTGGACATGATCATGGAACCCGGCATGGATGGTCTGGAGACGTACCGGCGGGTGCTTGCCATCAGCCCGAAGCAGAAGGCAATAATAGTGAGCGGCTTTTCGGAGACGGATCGTGTAAAGAAAGCCTTGGAGCTGGGGGCCGGCGCCTATATCAGGAAGCCACACATACGTGAGCAGAACAGAATGGCGATCAGAAAAGAGCTTTCGTCTCATACGCAAAAAAGAAGAACGATAAAAAAGCATGCTGAAGATGCATGACAAATACTCTTACATCCATGAAAGGAGTTTACATGAATTTTGAAAAGCTTTTTAGAGTAGCGGTTCTTGTTTTGTTTGCTCTGGCTATTTTCATTTACGGGATGGCGAACAGATACCAGTTCTTTCATATTACCAATAGTCTTACTGGACTTGCATGTGACCATTATACAGGGAAATGTGAATGGCTGTCCCCGGATGAGATGGGAGTAGAAAAGGTAATGAAGTATTCGGACAAACAGCGAGAAGCTATGGAAAAACGGGCAGTTCCGCAAACACCTGCTCCAAAGCCGGAGAGTCCACGGCAATAACGACGGCGGAAAAGTTTCAGAGTGAAGAAATAATACTGGATGACCGCCTATCATTAAGGGAGACACTCCCATGCGACGTTTCGTTGACCTCAGCATAAGTATCGAATCCAGCCTGCCGTCGGATCCGCCGATGATGATTCCGAAGATCGACTACATCGATCACGGCATGGGTGCCAACCAGATGCTCGACTTCTTTCCCGGCATCAGAAAAGATCAGCTTCCCGGCGGTGTGGGCTGGGCTCTCGAGTTCATCACTCTTACGACGCACAGCGGGACCCACCTGGACGCCCCCTATCACTACCACCCCACCATGGATCGTGGTAAGGCAGCCATGACTATCGACGAAGTGCCTCTCAAGTGGTGCTTCAGCAGTGGCGTCCTCCTTGACTTCCGCAACAAGGGTGATGGTGAGAGGATCACCGTGGCGGATGTCAAAAAGGAACTGGAGCGAATTCGGTACGAGATTAAGCCTTTCGACATCGTCCTCATCTGGACAGGTGCAGACTCGGCCTGGGGGAAGCCGGAGTATCTTACCAGAGGAGCGGGCATGGACCGTGAAAGTACCCTGTTTCTCATTGAGAAAGGTGTGCGTATTGTGGGGATTGATGCCTGGAGCTGGGATCGTCCTCTGCCTTATCTGGCCCAGGAATTCAAAGAGACGGGTAATCCCAAGGTCATATGGGAAGCGCACTTCGCTGGCATAGACATGGGATATTGCCACATGGAGAAGATGGCCAACTTCAGCGCCATAGGCCGATCCAACGGGTTCAGTGTCTGCTGTTTTCCTGTAAAGATAAAACGGGCCTCGGCGGGCTGGTGCCGTCCAGTAGCCATTATTGAAGATTAGCTAGATGAATTTTTTCTGCGGAACTCCAGCCTCAAATATGAGACATGATGTTGAGGCGGACGAAGCGCTGAAAGTGAAACAGATGCCATCATTGTGATGGCGAGTGGACTATAGGAAAAAAATATGAAACCATCGATCGAGACAATATCCATCATCGGGGCAGGTGCATTGGGAGCCGCCTACGGCGGCTTTCTTTATGACATGGATGCGCGCGCAGTATCATTTGTTGCCGGAGGGAAGCGTTTTGAGCGGCTCCGCAAAGAGGGGCTCATCGTCAATGGCAAGCGCTACTTCATCCCTGTTGTTACGCCGGAAGATTTGTCGGCGCCTGCCGACCTTATTATCGTCGCTGTAAAATACCATCATCTCGATGACGCCATACGGGACATGAAAAACAGGGTAGGAACGGAGACCTCCATCATATCTGTCATGAACGGTATAGAGAGCGAGGAGCGGATTGGAACCGCCTACGGTATGAAAAAGGTTCTGTATGCTGTTGCTGTTGGTATCGATGCTCTCAGGGAGGGGAACCGTGTGAATTACAACAACCAGGGGAAAATATTCTTCGGAGAGGTAAGAAACACATTTCTCACAGACCGGGTCATGCGCATTCAGGCCCTCTTCGAAAAGGCGGGGATCATCTATGAAACGCCTACTGATATGATGCACGTCATGTGGTGGAAGTTTATGATCAACGTCGGAATCAATCAGGCGTCAGCAGTACTCCGCGCTCCCTTCCTCGTATTTCAAACCTCTAGGGAAGCAAGAGATCTGATGGAATCGGCCATGCGGGAGGTTATTAAGCTCTCTGAGAAGGCGCAAGTAAATCTCACTCACGAGGATATCAAGAAATTTAATGAAATTCTTCTGGGTCTGAACCCGCAAGGGAAGACTTCTATGCTTCAGGATGTGGAGGCCGGCAGGAAAACAGAGGTGGAGATGTTTGCCGGCAAGGTGATCTCCCTGGGGAGACAGTACAATGTTCCCACGCCAGTAAATCAGAGACTATTCGATTTGATCAAAGAGATTGAAGCGAAGTACTAGAACTAATGCACCTTGATTAATTGGTTTGGGCGACATTTCAAAGTTCCTCTACAACAGTACCTCCTGTTATCATTAAAATCTTAATATAGAATGCCAGAGAATATTATAATCGGAAATCTCAAACTGGGTACTCACATAACCTCAAGCCGGACAGAAACTCTAAAGATAACTACATTTCCTTTGAGTTCGATCAGGCTGTCATTTATCATTACATAATAGGATATATATACAGAGCAAATCTCACGCATGAACGTTACAAAAATGTGTTCTTATTAAGGTATGGGAGTTGCCGAGAGTAATGCCGGCATCACGGACGTCGTGGTCAATGGCCAGCAGGCGGAGTTGGATGAGCAAGGTCGTTTCTCTGCACTCATTCCTCTAAAAGTCGGCCAGAACACCATTACGGTTACGGCCACGGACGTGCTTGAGAATAAATCAACAAAACAGTTTGCCGTGAAGCGCGAAGCGGGAATAGTCACATCGGCAATAAGCGAAGGAAGCCCAGTTGACACGGAACTTGCTGCTGCAAAGTATTATGCGCTTTTGATTGCTGTACAGGACTATGACAGCGGGGAGATAAGCAAGTTGGATTTTGCCATCTCTGATGCGCGCGGGTTGGGAGACATTCTTGTATCACGATATACATTTGATAAGGAAAATGTTATCACCCTGACCAACCCTGACAGGAGGACAATATATAAGACTTTGCAGTCCTTAAGGAGCAAGCTAACCGAAAGAGATAATCTATTGATTTTCTATGCGGGTCACGGATATTGGGTGGACGATATGAAGCAGGGGTTCTGGCTTCCGAGAGACGCTTCGGGCATTAACGATCCCGCAGACTGGATACCGAACAGCACCGTCCGGGATTACATAAAGGCAATCAAAGCGAGGCACATACTCCTTGTTGCCGATTCCTGTTTCAGCGGAGGGATATTCAAGACGAGGGAGGCCTTCTCCAAGCAAAATATCTCTATGGAAAAGATTTATGAACTCCCCAGCAGAAAGGCCATTACCAGTGGTGCCATGAAGACAGTTCCGGACCGCAGTGTGTTTCTGGAGTATCTTATTAAGAGACTTAAGGATAACAAAGAGCCATACATGGATACTCAGAAGCTTTTTGCAAGCCTCAGGGAGGCTGTGATCAACAACAGCCCGACTCATCAGACGCCCATCTACGGGGCGATCAGCGAAGCGGGAGATGAGGGCGGAGACTTTATATTTGTAGGAAGACAATAGTACATGTTATATAAGTGCAGTTCTCTGCCAAGCAATGCTCTCTTGTCATGGTCAGCATCAAGAACAGTTATTATCATTTATACTTGCCAGCTTTCCCCTGTAAATAGAAGCATAATATCTTGGTATCATAACAAGACTCGCCATAAAGGTTTAAACAAGGCTATTTTCATTCTTTTTTGTGACGGCTGACCGTCATGAATGTTTCAATCAGTATTGTAAAATAGGGCAGTGTAAAAACTTGTGAACTGAGAGATCTCTTCCTTCCCGTACTGCCAAGATTACAATCCTCGCAGCAAGCTGGAGATTGCAATGAGCGGTCATCATCCGTTCATCTGGTAATGCTTCTCATGGAAGAGCTTCATGCAGACATCCACTGCGTCAGCGTCGTAGAGTGTGCCTCTATTCTCGTATATGTCTGCCAGGGCTTCTTCCAAGCCTAGGGATGGCCTGTACGGACGGTGCGATGCCATGGCTTCCACCTTATCGGCAACGCCCACAATTCTTGCCTCAAGAAGAATCTCATCGCCCTTCAGCCCTTGCGGATATCCTGAACCGTTTAGCTTTTCATGGTGTTGAAGTATGATTTCTGCGACCGGCCAGGGGAACTCTATTTCCTTCAATATGTCGTAACCTGCCTGCGCGTGTGCTTTTATCAGACCGAATTCCATGTCGTTAAGTTTCGTGGGCTTGCTGAGAATCTCGGCAGGAATGGATATCTTGCCGATATCGTGGATGGCGCCCATCATGCGGATTCCATCTATTCTGTCGCGTGAAAGGCCCATGTCCGTGGCAATGGTGCGGGCAAGGTCCGATACACGCCTCTGGTGCCCGGCCGTATATGGATCCCTCGCTTCCACTACCATAGCCATGGCCTGGATGGTTGCCTGCACTGCCTGACGCAACCGCTGAATATTCCATTTGCGTTCTTCTTCCGCCTTCTTACTCATCGTAATATCTTCTATGATGCCATCGTAATACAGCATCTGACCGTCTGTATCGCTGACGGCTTGCATGTTGACTGAAACCCATATCTTGGCGCCATCCTTCCGGTAATACTCTGTTTCAAATCCTTTCGTGGGACCATAGTCTTTAATCATTTGCTTCAATACTTCATGCTCATCCGGATTAACATAGAGCTGATGAGGGATATCAGTAATGGCGTTCAGGAGTTCTCTCGGGGAGCTGTAATAGAGCATGGATGCCAGCGCCTGATTAGCCATAATAAACCGACCTTCGAGGGTTGAACGGAAAATGCCTTCCTGGGCGTTTTCGAAAATGCCTCGATATTCGGCCTCGGCTTGGCGGAGGGATTCCTCGGTCAGAGTGTGCTCCGTAATGTCGCGAATTGATTCAATGGCGCCGACGATGTCACCCTTCTCATTATATAGGGGGCTCGCCTTTTCCCAAACCCTGACATTTTCCTCGCTAAGTGTTACCATCGTTTCAGCCAGAAGAGACTCGCCCCGTCTACTGACAAAGAGATATTGCTTCTCGATAGCTGCATCTGCTTTAAGTACCAGATCAATCAGCTTCGGTCTCCGGGTTCCGTAAAACGGCAGTGAATATTCATGATCCCCCTTTCCAAGCATATCCTCTGCCTTGACCCCGGTCATCTCTTCCATGGCGCGGTTCCATGCGATGACTATCCCTTTTCTATCAATAGCAAAAGTCGCATCAGGCATAAAATCAATGGTATCGGATGCCAATCGCTCTGCTTGACGCAGCGCCGCTTCCGTCTGTTTACGAATGTGTGTCTCTTGCCGGAGTTTGAGATTTTGCGCATCCAGTTTATCTTCCAGACGCCGCAGATTCAGATGCGTTTTGACTTTGGTCAGGACCTCTGCCTGTCGGAACGGCCTCGTGATGTAATCGACGGCCCCGGCATCGAAGCCCTTGATCTTGACGGATGCTTCTTCAAGGAGGCCGATGAATATGACGGGAATCATGTGGCTTTTCTTGTTGGATTTTAAACGACGGCAGACCTCGTGGCCCTCCATGTCCGACAATTGCGTATCGAGCAGGATCAGATCGGGCATTTCTCCTGTCGCTGATTTCAGCGCCGCTTGTCCGCTTGTGGCATGACGAACCTGATAGCCGTGAGTGACAAGAATATCTGTCAGAGGCTTCAGAATCTTCGCTGAGTCTTCAACAATCAGAATGCGGTGTACATCTTCCTCCTGCAATCTCTCAGCTTGCACCCGCTGTGCCTTGCCCGTTCCCGATTTCGATTCCGGTCTGCGTATATTTTTTGACTTCTTCATCGATTGTTCTTTCGTCTTGTCTTTATCTCTCATATCTGAAAGATCCTTATGCCTTGATGATGAAGAAAAACATTCTATTGCTCATTAGCTTATACTATATGGTTAAACATTTCCAGATATAATCTTGGGCCATAATATTGATCCCCAACCAAAGCTGCAAGTGAGCGACCACCATCTAATCATTAACCACGTACTTCTGGAAACTTCTTTCAAAAACCTCCGCCGTGTCTTTCGGCATATGATATTTTTTCAGGCCGAACTTGTAGTCACCTGTAGGTATCATTCCGATCCTTCCGCAATATTGCTCAGATCCGCCCAGTGCATAAAGGACAAATTCCCCATCCAGTGATAGAGAGAGGCTCGTCTTGATGGTGAAATAAACGAGGCCTGATCCTATTCGCCGTATTCTGCCGACGGTGCCATAATAATTCCAGGGAGCCGTGGCAAAAAAATCCAGGTACAGCCTGCGTTGATGCCTGAAAGACAATAAACCATCCAGCCGTGTACCGGTATAAGCTGCGTAGCATTTGTCAATAAATATTGAAGTCAGAGACATATTGATTATTCTATCCCATTCGAAACAGCGGTAGTTAAAATCTTTATCCTTCTGCCGTATAATTTTGTCGTCCACGAATGGCTCCCATGTGAGACTGAAATCATGGATAGTATCTGAAGTAGCGCTCTTAATTTCTGTCTCGTACTCAATTTTTTCGACGGTGTCGTAAGAGAGAAATTTCACATCAAGAGAATCCCTTTCAGTTGCTCGCAAGCCGCCGTTCCAACCTGCGTGGCCTGATATGACATCTGTAGATTTCTAGCACAGGTCAGGCGATAAGAGAATAGGCGTTTTCATATTTCCGGTCATCCGGTGTTTTCACTTCTCAACACATGGAAATCATTTAACCGGTCGATCAGAAAGGGGTTTATGGATTCGGCTGGGAGCAAGAGTATTCTGATTACACATGAAAAGACCATCTTGATCGGCCAAAAAGACAAGAATCCAATTGCCGCCGGCAATGACATGTGCTCATATGTAGTTTCCCCTGACATCGGAATGCTATACAACTCTACGTTGTCAATGACTTATTGACACACGCGACATTTCTTCTTATACTGTCTACAAAGAACGAACGCTGTCGGATGCAGCTACCGTAGAGCAATTTTAAAAAAGATTCTGGTAATAGGGTGATTGTTTGCAAGCATGGGGGTTCTTTTATAGAGGCGCAGCAGCCTAAACAGGTACAATATGAATGGGAAAAGCGCAGATTTGCGCACATGGATTAATCTGATAAGCGCGATAATTCTGCTGGTTGGTCTGGGTACTGCCATATTCATTTATCAGACAGCCGATAATGATTCGAACGGAGCACTTGGCTACCAGATAATAGACGGCACTGTTTATCCGATCATGCCTGAGAATACGAAAATCTACAGACATGACCTCGAAATCTACGGAGGAAAGGCGGCCATACTTGCGGATGACTTCCGGCGTTGGTTTAACGGTTTATGGCATGGGAAATCACTCTCATTCACGGTAGCCGTGATTACCATTTTTGTATCCTTCGCCAGTTTCTTTACTGGCAGGCACCTAGCCTCACGCTCAATATCTGGTGATAGCAGTGAAAACAATCGGGACGGAACCAGCTAAGCACATTTTTTTGATTATTAAGGTTTCATATCGACCCCTTCGCTTTACTCGGGGTAAACCACGAAAGATATCTTTATAAATGTTTTCTAAAGTCGATGAGAAAAATTATATAATAATCAGGATGGCCGCTGAAATGATCACCGTGACGCAGAAAAACTAAAAGAAGGAGATTACATCTATGAAGACGAAATTGAGAAAAAGGGCGTTGACAATAACGCGAGGAATTGTAGCCGTTTTTCTGGCTTCTATCATCATTATCCCGGCTATGGGTAAGGATATCACCATGGCGCAGGAACAGAAATCGATTCAGCTCACAAAGCCGCAAATCGCCGGCAATTCTCTGATGGAGGTTCTCGCAAAGAGAAGTTCTTCTCGTGAATTCAGCCCGGAAACTTTACCGGAGAACATTCTTTCAAATATGCTCTGGGCTGCGTCCGGAATCAATCGTCCTGATTCGGGTAAACGGACAGCGCCTTCTGCAAGCAATAAACAGGAAATTGACATATACGTTGCCAGCCCCGACGGTCTTTATCTTTATGGTGCGAAATCACACACGTTGCAGATGATCGCCACGGGAGATATGCGAGGGCTGACCGGCAAGCAGGACTACGTCAAAGAAGCTGCAGTTAATCTCATATATGTGGCTGATTATTCCAGGATGAGTTCTGCTTCGGATCAGGTGAAAGAAATATATGCGGCGGCGGACACGGGATTCATAAGTGAGAATGTGTATCTTTATTGCGCCTCCGCCGGGTTGGCAACAGTTGTGCGCGCAAATATAGATAAAACGGCGCTCTCAAAAGCTATGAAGTTAAGAGCGGATCAGAAAATCATCCTGGCGCAGTCGGTCGGATATCCCAAGCACGGTCGATAGATCAGGCTTGCTCTTTACACGCGGATATACTGCTCATCCATTTACAAATTTGTCTCTGACGATGTTGAAGGATTTTCACTTTTTTCTGAAACAACAAACATTCCAAGCATAAAGAGGTTTCGCTATGAATATAGAATGGTATGGTCATGCAGCTTTTAAAATAACAACTGAAAATGGGACAAGGATCATCATCGATCCCTATCAATCTGGATTTTCGGATGGTGCCTTATCCTATCGTACAATAGATGATGAGGCCGACATTGTCATTATAAGCCACAATCATGGAGACCACAACTACACAAAAAGTATCCGGGGGGAATATGATCACGTTAAAAAAGAAGGGAGCTACGAGTTTAAAGGCGTGAAGATTGAGACGCTCCCAACCTTCCATGATACTTCCTCGGGGAAAGAAAGGGGAGATAATCTGCTCTCGCTCATTTCAGCAGACGGAATAACGCTGTTGCACCTGGGAGATCTCGGGCATGACCTTGACCCTGAGACGTTGGGGAAGATAGGCAAGGTGGACGTACTGCTTTTGCCCGTGGGGGGTTTTTACACGATTGATGCACAGGTAGCCACAAAGGTCATGAATAATATCCGACCAGCTATCACCATACCCATGCACTACAAGACAGAGAAATGCGGCTTCCCGATTACTGCTGTTGCTGAATTTACGCGGGGCAAAGAGAACGTTAAGGTTCTGCCGAAATCGGAAGTGAAGATCACGGCGGCAGCCATCCCTAAAGAACCGGAGATCATTATCCTTCAACATGCGTTATGAATTCGGTGGCGAACGCATTCCCCGTAGCTGGCTGCGGAGAGCTTTAATAGCACTTGTGTTGCCGGGTATACGTATAGCCGTGGATAGGCTTTGTTGACTTCCTATGACCCTTGAGCAGACACGCTGATTCTTTCTGCAAGCGTTAAATCTGTTCTTATCGCACAGGGATACAAGAATTCAACTGGAAATAAATAGAAACGGCTCTCACAGACAACGGGGAGCCCTCAATCATCATATTTCAAGAAGTGTTCAAAATTAAGATAATCCGTTAATCTTTGGTATAACCGGATGGAAATAGTCTGAATTTCAGATTGTTGAGTTTTCTGAATAATTAAACTTTTTCTGAAGCTAGTATACTATTTTCTCTTTTTTTGGGGGAAAGGTAAGAGTTGTATTAGCCGTGGGATATTCCTAAGATAAAAAAAGATGGGGAATCTCGTTAATCTGTTAATCTTTACCTGAAAGGATTATTCCTATTCCTATTCTTGAAACATGGGATCCATGCAAAGGGAGAAATCGGTCCTTTATTCAAAAAAGGAACAAACTAGCCATGCAAACAGGACTTGAGAGGATAGGAGAGAAAGCTCGGAAGGGGAGCGAACCTAATTGTTTCCATTGCGGTGCGAGGTTAAGCAAACCTTTTGCAAGGATGAAATTCCTCGCTGCACTGTGAATAAACTACTAAAGAGGCTCGTGCGGAAAATATGCAGGCTGACTTCTTAGAGGGCTGCGCACCTGAAGGTGTGCGGCTACTCAACATGGGGAAGAAAAACCCCCTAAAACCCGATTAGGCAACTCCCACTCAGGTTTGGTTATGGCATATATATTGTGATCAACATAATGGTCATATAGCCACTCAGCATCCCTGATTGTTCCTTCAAGTCGCATGCCTAACCGCATGGCAACAGCGCAACTTTTCGCATTGTCTGTTGCAGCTTGGATTTCAATTCGATGTATGCCCATTGAGTTAAACGCTATTACTATGAGTTCAGCTACAGCGCAAGTTAGAATACCCTTGCCTTCCGCATCGATATCAATCCAGTATTTGACACCGGCAGATTTATTGCTATGATTTATCCAGTCGAACACGACAAGACCAACGATCCGACTGTCCGCAATGATTACGTTATCAAAACGGTTTCCCGCTGCGTGTCCAAGTAATGCTTTAGTGATGAGTAACCTGACATCAGCGGCTGTCTTGGTGGAATCCAGCCAAGGAAACCATTCTCGGAGTCGCAATCGGTTCTTTTCTACCAAGCGAAATATTTCCTCTGCATCATATAGATTCTGTAACCTTATCATAATGTGGCCCTTCTTTCCTCCGCCTAATGGTTAATATATCAATCTGGTATTCTAAAAAAATTTCTAAAAATATACTTGATGGTCTCGCAAAAAGCCGCCAAACAGGCATTTTTTGAAAAAAGGAATTAATAACATCATTATGTTATAAAACTGAGCTTCATGATTTTGACTTTTTACGACTTCATCAAACTTTACTTTTCAAAGAATTAAAATCTAAATATTTATCTCCCAGTTACTTGCCTCACCAACGGGAAGACGGGGGAGATGTCACGCTTTCGGTGAAACGACACAATTCTTCCGCCACTTTCACAATGACCGGTTGCCACTGGCCTCTTTGCGTCTGCCGGAACAAACGCATGGTTGGATACCAGGGCGTATCTGGACGATCCTTAAGCCACCGCCAGTCCGGCGAATAGGCGATTAAGGTCCAGGTCGGTTTCGCTAGTGCGCCGGCAAGATGGGCAATGGCGGTGTCGACGGCGATGACCAAATCCATCGCCGCAATTGCCGTCGCCGTATCCCTAAAATCTTTGAAATGTCCGCTCATATCCAACAGTTTGCCTAAAGATCGAAAGCACATTTCATCGCTAGCAGGTACCGGCGCTTGCAGGCTGTAAAACGTGACGCCGGGCGTCTGAAGAAGCGGCGCAAGTTCTTCCAAGCGAATCGAACGCGCCGCATCATTTTGATGTAACGGATTACCCGCCCAAGCCAGCCCGACTTTTAAATGTCCGGCCGGAGTAGGCGGCAGATGCTCGCAGGTTTCTACTTTCAAATACGGCGTCTCATTGGGAATCGTTTGCATTGTGGTGCCCAGAATGCCGGGCAAACTGAATAACGACGTAAAACAATCGAATGGTGGAATCTCTTCACCGTAAGCAATGACGACATCGGCACAACCAGAGCTGAAGAACAATGTTTTTAGTTCCGGCCGGCATTCGAGAATAACCTTCGCCGTGCGTTCACGTGCCTGCCGGACAAATCGCACGGTTTGAATCGCATCGCCAAATCCCTGCTCCGCATGCAGGAATAATGTTTTGCCGGGAATAGGCTCGCCATTCCAGGCTGGCTGAGAAAACTGGCGGGGCGTGCGGCCATGGTTGCGCCATTTATTATATTCTCGAAACCCCTCCTGCAATTGGCCCGCCGTCAGCAGGGAAATAGCGCGGCCATAATGTGCCTGAAAACAATCTTGATCGACCGCCAAGGCGCGATCATAAGCCACGATGGATTCCTCCAGACGGTGTGAATCCTTCAGACATTTTGCCAGATTATGCCAGTTTGCCGCATACTGTGGATTCAACTCCACCGCCTTTTGAAAAAGTGAAACCGCCCGTTCCACATCACCAAGTTTATAACAGGCATAGCCCATGCTATAAAAAGTACCGGCGGCCTCAAGTCCCAGTTCGATGGCCTTCGCATGATTTTCCACAGCGCGCGAATAATCCTGCAGGCTTTGATGAACAAAACCGAGTGCGTTGAAAACCGGTGCCGACTGCGGCTGAAGCTCCGCCGCTTGTTCCAAATATTTCAGGGCTTCTTGGCTCCGGCCAGTTTGTTGCAAAACCATTCCCAGCAGGAAAAGCAACTGACCATCGTGTCGATTGATCTTTATCAAAAGGCGGGATATCGTTTCTGCCTCTTGATGGTGTCCGGTGTTATGCAGTTCAAACGCCACCTTCAAAATCTGTTGGAAAGAATCCATATTTGGCACCTGCACATAGGCATTGTCCGTTAGTTCTGACACACGGTGAGGTAGCCTGCACGTAGCCACATTGCCAATGAAATATTCGCACCGCTGTGCGCCAAAAAGAGGCTACTGTTTTTCGGGAAATTTGGCTTTGTACCAGCAAAGCCGTCACCAGAGGTAAAGTCGCAAAATAACATCAGTACCTTATTTTTATAAATTCATTAACGGCCAGCGTATATTTGACAATAACGTTCTGTGAATTTAATTCGGACAATGCCTATAATTTTGTAATAGGGTCTATTCTCTATAGCCAGTGACAGGCAAACATTTTCAGCAATTTTTTCCCATCATCTGCCTAAATTAGAACATTATTGCCTATTCAATAATTCGTTTTAGGCCCACCATGGAGATGTGCATTTCCCATACCAAATGAAAAAGGAAACATCTCCTGGTACAAGATCATTTTGGTTCTGTAACGATTCCCGTATAAATATGGCATGAGAAGACAAAAACCAAGACTCAAAGAAGGTGAATATAGGAGATGGAAGAAGTGCTTGGTTTGTGTGTCGTTCTATCCGTAAACAATAGAGTGGTGGAATGATCGGATTTGCTTATTTGTGGGGCCTGCGATTCTGCCTAATGGGCGGTCTTGAAAAATCGGCAATTGGATTTTTTTGTTTGGTTCTTCTTGTCATATTTTTTTCCAAATAAGCACACCTATACAAGCTTTCATTTGATGATGACAGACAAACTGACGGTCTCCCTAAAAAAACTTGAGTTATTCTCAATTTCTGATGATACCGTCTAAGAGCATATATGTACGACTAAGACTAAGAAGCTAAGAAAGGAGATAGGAAAATGAATTTTGATCTGGTAAGTCAAAAAAATGTTATCGAGGAAGCGCCCAGAGTGCTACAAAATAAAAATGTACCTGCGCAGGCACCACAACCCCCAAAACAAGGTGATGTTATACTTTCCGAAACGGCCAAAGATATGGCGCGAAAATGGCATCTGCGGAAGCTAGAGAATGAAAACGTGACCAAGTCTCAGTAAGCACATGGGTCAACAGTAGCTAACCTCCAATAACGGGTCAGTATGAATACAAGAGCAGCAGTACGTATAGCAGCCTTTGATCACGTTCATGGACTGGCTGCGATATTCATGATCATATCACACATCATCCTCATGTTCGGTACCGATTCAGCGATTAAGTAGGTTATAGGAAGTCTTAAACGAATAGCTTTTAGGGAGAGCAAAAAGCTTGCCGATTCGTACCTATTGCTGAAAAATCCCATCGATGTTAGCCACAGTGCAGATGGTCATTCTCATCTCAATTTTAAACTGCCCGTTGTGCACTTGCAGATTAAATCGGCGATCTGAGAATTTCTGAGGCATTGTTTTTCTAGATATGGAGATCGATTAAACATCTTAAATTGAGATTTGTAACATGTCTTGTGATTTCTGCACGGTTAATGTATAAAAGGGGCATCGAATTTTAAAGTAAGGGTAAAAGCCGATGAAATATGCCTTCCTGCGAGTTATCCTGATTTTATTTTTTATTGCCTTTTTCATCCCTCTCCTGTGCTTGGCTGTCGATGAACAGGTTTTCACGAGCCCAACCCTTGGAGCGAAGTTTGCCCTCATTCCGGCGGGTACCTATATGAGAGGATCGCCTCCCGATGAACCTGATCGGTCGAGTAATGAAAAGCAATACAAGATCAAGATCAGTAAACCATTTTACATGCAGACGACGGAGGTTACCCAGGGACAATGGAAGAAGGTCATGGGGAACAATCCTTCAGAATTTAAGGACTGCGGCGATGATTGTCCTGTGGAGCACGTCTCCTGGAACGACGCTCAGGAATTTATCGGGAAGCTCAACAAGATGGAAGGAATAGATAAGTACAGGCTTCCCACGGAGGCGGAATGGGAGTACGCAGCACGGGCCGGGACGACAACACCCTTCTATACGGGGAAGTGTCTTTCCACGGACCAGGCGAACTATAATGGCAATTTTCCTCTTACCGGCTGTCCTAAAGGAAAATTCAGGGATAAGACGGTGCGAGTTGGCAGTTTTGCACCAAACCCGTGGGGTCTCTACGACATGTACGGCAACGTATGGGAATGGTGCCAGGACTGGTTCGACGAATATTCCTGGAGGAGCCGCCTGTCCGATCCTTCCGGTCCTTCGTCCGGTATATACCGGGTAATGCGTGGCGGTTGCTGGAGCGATGGTGCCAAGTATAGCCGTTCAGCGCATCGTTTATACTACAACCCGGCTGGCGCGACCCGCTACATCGGTTTCCGCCTTGTTCGGACCAAGTGAAATAGCTTCAAATTATGTGAAGGAATGATTAGAGATACTATTCTTATGTTTTGTTGATTAAGAAAGACCGCAGCGAGACATTAGCCGTTCGTTTATCAAAACGTTTTTCCTTTTCCAATATAATTTTCGCATCCTGTTAGGTCTTTTAGAAATTGGTCTTTTTGTGGGGCATGATAACATCGTAAAGGTCGCCGTTTGTTTTTAGAGGATCTATTTCTTTTGCTTTCTCATTCAGACGAATAGCTCCAGGCGCACAAGTCCGAACATATACACCGCATCCGGTACACCTTGAACAAAATGTTAGGTCGGCAATGAGTCAGAAGTGAGGATGCATTTATGCCGGATATAAAGGCTGGGCAAACGCAGACGAAAAATGAGGAAAGCTACCTAGAAATTTCCCTGGAGGCCGCGCCTTTGAAATTGGAGACGAGTGGGGGGAGGGAGATTACCTTTATCGGGGCGATGCTCTCGATGGCGAATACCGGCATAGCGGTATTGGTCGGTGTTGTTCCGCATGCCACGATTGCGAAAGAAGGCGGTCTGATTCATAATGCCACCGGGGCTCCGTCCCGGTCAAAAATCGTCGAATCCATGGAGCCCGGAGAGACAGTCAAATGGGACGTATATGACTTATTGCTTGTTGCGCATCCGAGTTTAGTGAGCAAGGTTTACCTCTGGGGTTACGAGGCGGTACTTGGCTGGTGGCTCGAATTTGTTGCGTGGGCCGAATACCGCACACCGGATGTCGCCACGCCGCTGCAAACGCCAAAGCATCGATGGAAGCTGCGCTGGAGCCCTGCTAAGTCCCAAGCGGATGAGATCGATCTCTCTTGGGAAGTCATGAAGGACTAATTCCTACATGATATTCGCATTTTTTGTCTTAGCGACATTCGTGAGAAAGAGATTACTGCTGATACCGCAAAATTGATAATCTAAGTTTCCTTTCTTAAAATATGTACAAGGATTGTGGAAGCAAAATATATGTGACTGTCAAATATAGCTTTGGCTGTGCAGATGATGCCATAGTATCGGAGTAACGAAAAAAGTGGATCAAGAGAAACGCATACGTAAACTGGAACCGCGCGACAGATCCCGCATCGAAGAGATAGTTGTTTCATCGGGCAAATTCAATGATGTTGAGATAGAGACTGCGTTGGAACTGGTTGATGAGGCAATAGAAGAAGGAGATGCGAGCGGCTATATGTTTGCCGTCCTTGAATATGGAAAGAACCATCCAGTGTTACAGGGCTTCGCTTGTTACGGTCCGACTCCCCTGACGCAGGGCGTATATGATTTATACTGGATCGTAGTCAATCCGGGGGTTCAAAAGAAGGGCTTTGGCCGCTATCTTTTGGAATATGTCGAACGCGAAGTCAAAAAGCGAGGCGGCCGCATGCTCCTTATTGAGACGTCATCGCAGGAATCTTACGGAGAAACCATACGGTTTTATGAAAAGAACAGTTACGAGCTGGCGGCGCGAATCAAGGATTTTTACCGAATCGGCGATGATAAACTGGTGTTCTCGAAAGTGCTGATATGAATGCATTCAAGGTGATTATCTGCATCAAGATCCTCAAATATTTTTTACAACTAAATAGGAAGAAGGCTAAAAATTAAACTATGGAAAATAGACTTATCCCCTCAGTTGGAACGCCACCGATAAAGTCAGAACCGGCGTGGTGGTTCGTGTTTATGGCCGACAGGTTGATGGTTGCAAAGGAAGGTGAAAAGATATCTGTTCCCTGTTTCATAAATCCGTCAGAACTCGCCTTAGAGCCAATCAGGGAATGGTATCTCGGGACCCTTGATGGACGCCACTGCTATTGTGCTGAGATTTCCGAGAACGATTTGGTTCCCGAGAAAATGACTTTTCTCGGCCTAAGGCACCTTTACGGACAACTTGAAGGATTCCTCCACAGGATAGCAATGAAAGCGGTGCATATGATTGAGTGGGACAGGACCACAAGATATTGCGGGTACTGCGGAATGGAGACCATCCGCGCAAGGGGCATGATTGCCAAAGAGTGTCCTTGTTGCGAATTGTTGATTTTCCCTCGCATTTCTCCTGCAGTCATCGTTCTTGTAGAAAGAGAGAACAGGGTGCTCCTGGCCCGGGTTAAACGATTCACTTCAGAACTATACAGCGTTCTTGCAGGGTTTGTCGAGCTTGGCGAAACGCTAGAAGAAGCGGTACGACGCGAGATAGGAGAAGAGGTGGGTATCAGGGTCAAGAATATTCGTTATTTCGGAAGTCAGCCCTGGCCATTTCCTGATTCCTTGATGATAGGCTTTACCGCAGAATATGAAAGCGGCGAGATCAAGATTGACGAAACGGAGATTGCTGATGCAGGATGGTTTGATCCTGAAAAACTTCCGACCATACCTGGGAAGATCAGTATTGCCCGTCAGTTGATAGACTGGTTCGTAGAAACGAGGTCAAAAGAAAAAGGATTAACGCCACAAAAGGAACGGAGCTATAATCCCAATGAATAAGGTACGGAGACATTATTTTGGCTGGCGGCTATTTTCCCGTCTTGCCCTTTATCGCAAAATATGACGGAAAATAATAAAAAGCTCCACGGAGATGTTTAAGGCGTTTACCCGGCAAGAAAATAGCAGCATTCCCCTTAAAGAATATGGTATAATAGCTTCTATAGTCTGATCAATGATACTGATAGAAGATGACACATGAAACTCGCTATTAAGGCCGCCCTATTATCAGGCTTCGTGTTTCCCGGCTTGGGTCAGATCTATCTCAAAAGGTACAAGCGGGGTCTTGCAATTCTGATATCCGTACTATTGGCAATCGGCATAATTATCCGAACAGTGATTGTCAGCGCCCTGGAAAGTCTTAAAGCAATAGAGAGTGGGGGCGGAATTGCTGACATGGAGACAGTCAACAATCTCGCCAGGATTGATTCTGTTCATAGCGGGATTAATCTTAAGTTTATCTTATTATTTGTTTTATGCTGCTGGCTCTTTTCTGTGGTAGACGCCTATAAAATAGGGCATGAAGGCCTTCACGGCATGGGCGATGGAAAATAGATCCCGGCGGAACCTGACCAATAGAGTCAGTGAATTGAGAAACCAAAGGGCATCTTCCTTAAGGTATACAGGAAGGCAGGCTCACGCAGATAAACTTTCTCAATCGTTATTTTTTTATAAAAGATTAAACAAAGAAATTTAGGAAATTTTCAAGGAGTATGTAAAATGTTACCCATCGCAACATACGAAACCTATCAGGATGGCCAGACTATTATTGAGGAAGGGAGTCATGGTGATTGGATATATACGATTGAGTCCGGCGCTGTGGAACTGTCCAAGGCAGTTGCCGGAGGCAGGGCAGTCATCGTGGTATTACAGTCCGGCGATATCTTCGGGGAAATGGCTTATCTTGCCCGTATTCCCAGAACTGCCACAGCGCGGGCGGTGGGAGAAACGACGGTCGGGCTCATCGATCGCGCTTTCTTAGATACAGAGTATAACAAGCTGTCACAATATTTTCAGGTAATCTTAAGAACACTCTCCCTGCGGCTTAAAAGGGCGACAGAACTGCTCGTAGAAAATAGTATTTGCAAACTTAAGTCCTGATATTTCGCAAAGCAGAGTAAAAAGCCTACCGACTGTCAAACCTTTCCTGAATCTTGGCTGCACCCATATTGGGATGCTAGGGGGCATTCAGGCATCTTAATTTGGCTATTATATTCAGAAAGACGCAGGCGACAAAGAAAATAAAAGGTAAATAGGAATTTACCTGTCTGCAAAAGGCACCCATACGGGTTCCAGGGAATAGTCGGTGACCTGCTTTGAGATTTTGAATTAATGAACTGGAAGACTCTGATTAACATCAAGTGCGCTGTTCTAATCATGATACCGCTATTCCAGTTCGTCATTAGCCCCGCCATGGCTGAAGTCAAGACCTTTGAAAAGAGATACATATATCGGGCGAATAAGCTGGACAACGAAGTATCCTCAAATACCATCGGCCGTGCACAGGCAGAAGGGCTTATCTACAGTGAACTCGGAAATTATCTTATAGAGCATACAGACGCAAAACTGCTTCTCCTCGGTCCAAAAGAAATCCGATCTATGGTATCAGCGCTGGTTAGGGTAGAGACAGTTTCAGAAAGTCAGGATGGAAAATCTTTTACCTTCACTGCGAAAATAGCTACCGATCCACCGGCTCTTGTGAAGGCTTTGAATTCACTCCGCAAGGATTCTCAAAAGAACAGGGATCTGATGGAGATCGGAAGAGAGGTGGAAGCGGCGCTTATCAAGATCGAGAACCTGCGAAAGAACCTCTCTTCCAAAGGCGCCGATACATCTTTGGAAAAGCAATATCGACGCGTTGTCGATGATCTCATTGCTTGGAACCTATGCCTCGAGGGATACAGGCTCCTCATCTCGGATAAGGAGCGGGAGGCAGCAGAGGCCTTCACGAAGGCCATTGAACTTCAGAAGGAAGGAAGATTTTTCTACCTTTGTCGGGAGAGGATCTTTGAGAAAACAGGTGACTACCAAAAAGCCAAGGCGGATTTAGACGGACTCATTGAACTTAGCCCCCGGGACGATGCCCTGTACCTCAAGCGCGCTGCTCTCGAGGAGAAAATGGGAAATCTTGATCAGGCGCTAAAGGATTGCACAAGGGCTGTCGAAATTAACTCCGGATCTTCCGAGGCCTACTATCAACGCGGAAGAATCTATGAGAAAACCGGCAACCTTCCCCTTGCCATCAATGATTATCACCGTGCTCTCGAAAAGAATGATAAATATTCGCAGGCCAAAGCGAGCCTTGAACAGGCTTACCAGGAGCTTGGGAAGAGAGAAACGCCTAAGGAGTACTATGACAGTCTCATCACACATAATCCGAAACAGATGAGCGCTTATTACGGCCGCGGAGTGGCTGAGTGGACGGTTGGCCGCTATGATAAGGCAATCAAGGACTACGACATCGTCCTGCAAATGAATCCGCGGGATGAAAAGGTATATCTGCTCAGGTCGATTGCTTACGGCCATATGGGCAATTATAAGAAGGCGCTAACCGATTACCAAAAGGCCTTAGAGACAAACCCGCGTCAAATCCTAGACTACGGTTCCTTCACGAAATTTTATGGGGACGGAGAAAACTATGCGCGGGCCATTCGCGAATTCGGGAAGATAAAGGAGATAAAACCCGTCGATGCCGAGGGCTACCTTTATCGGGGTATAGCCTTCTGGGAATTGGGCCAGTATGAAAGGGCAATCGAGGATTTCAACAACGCCACGAAACTGGCGCCGAAAGATACAAAACCCTATCTTTACCGGGGTATAGCCTACGGGAAACTGGGAAATTTTTCACAGACCATCGAGTATTGCAACATGGCGATCGCTATTAACAGGAAAGAGGCCATTGCATACTACATCCGTGCGCGGGCATACGAGGAGCTGTGGGCATTTGATGAAGCCCTCCAGGACATGATATCCGCAGCATGGCTGGGACTCAAAGCTGCACAGGATTATCTAACGCGCGAGGAATTTAAAAGGTGAAGACGAAGTATTGCAGTTTTATCCGTCCGCCTGCAGTTCTTGTTAGGCGTCGCCTGAAAACAAATCTATTCCCGATATAGGACGCTCCTCTATCATGAGCCCTGTTTTGACTCTATACCGCCAACGGCCTCGATAATTTCCAGCCCATAGAGCCTTATCTTTTCAGGGGAAAGTATATTTGTCTGCCTCAGCATTTCCATGTAGGATGCCTCGGTTCTTGCTAAGTCAAGCAGGGCCTGATCGGGCAATATCCTGAAGCGCGCCATGTTTGTCTTTTTTGCCTTCTGGAAACGCCATCGGTAGAGGTTGAGCAAATAATGCTTCTGTTGCACTGAAAGGGACTCGTACCCCTTGATGCCTTTGCATCCCTGAGGATTGAAGAGTTTCTCATTCCATTTCACAGCGGCGATCTTGTCAAAAGCCCTTGCAGCTTTTCTTTTGAGACCCCTCAACTGGAGCTCAGACTCCAGCCTCCGATACAAAGCTGTGAGGTGCGCCGTGTCCTCTATAGCATAGTGCATCTGTTCTTCCGTTAGTGGGCGGGTTTCCCACTTGGAACGCTGCATTTTCTTATCTTTTTTGAGTTCCATGCCGAGATACTGGCTTATCAATGTCGAAAGAGAAAGATGATGACAACCGAGAATGGATGCGGCCTGATGTGTGTCAAAAATATTCTTGAATTCGAAGCAATAGTCCCTTTTTAGAAGCCGTATATCGTTATCACCCGCGTGCATAATTTTGAGGACGACGGGATCTTTGAAAAACGTTCCCAAAAAGGAAAAATCAAGCTTGCCGAGAGGATCGAAGAGGTAAGTCCATTCACCCGCATTTATCTGAATTAGACAGAGGACTTCGCGAAAATATCTGAAGGAATCATACTCTGTATCAACACAGATAATGGACGCGTTGCCGATATCTTCTTTTGCCCTATCCATTCTTGTCTGTGTATCGAGCCAGACCCATTGGTGATTCATTTCCATGCTGACTTCCTGTACGCTCTTGCCATCCAAGAAACAACTATTAACTGAAGGGAGGCTCAACCACGAATTGCCGCGAATGTCAAGCTAATTAACTTTTCTAATTGACAAGATAATTTGCTTTGGCTTATAGTGCGCTTTCCCAAAAAATGGGCTCCTGTTCTCTCATGGTAGTCAATAGGATCTAAAACCGCAGCAGACGCAGGAACCATGCGTAAGGAGAATCGCATGAAGTATACCAAATCAAATTTAACGCGTGGATACGCGAATAAGATTCTCAGTATCGATCTTCATAACGGAGTGATAGATGTGCAAAGCCTTGATCCTCGCGCGAGGGATTACTTCGTCGGAGGGAGAGCCTTGGGTCTTTATCTGCTCTACAGGCGAGTAACCTCGCATACGAACCCCTACGCCCCGGAGAATCCATTGATCTTTTCCCCGGGACCGCTGGCAGGCGTTCCCAATTTCCCCGGTACGAGCAAATGCATGGCGCTCTCTATGTCTCCGCACACGGGAATTCCGGGGGTATCGAATTTCGGCGGACATTTTGGGGCCCACATGAAATTCGCCGGATTCGACGTGATTGAGATCACGGGGAAATCGGGGAAAGACGTTTTTATTGTTATCGATGGGTTTAAAAATGAAGTGATGATTATTGAAGCACCGAAGATAGAACACGTCTTTGAACTAGAGAAATTCATTGCCGATAAATTTACACGGGAAGGCTGTGACAAGAAGAATTTGGCCTTTGTTACAACCGGTATAGGTGCGGCCAGTACGACATATGGATGTATCAACAGCCATTATTATGACCCTACGAAGACGACTAACGGCCAGAAGGGGTTTTTCAGGACAAAGCAGGCAGGCAGAACCGGCCTTGGCTCGGTGATGGTCGATAAGAAAATACGGTCCGTCATCATCATGGCGGAATATCCGCATGGGGAAAATCCATATGGCGCAGCAGACTGGGAAAAAGCAAAAAAGGCGGGATCGAGGCTTTCCAAGGTTGTGAGAGAGGTTGATCCGGTATCACTGAAAATGTACCGCAAGGGGAGTGCGGGGCTAGTCAGTTTCATGAATAAGGAAAATTACAGGTCTCTGCCTGTGAGCAACTACCAGTATGGTTCTGATCCGAGAGCGGAACAGATCAGCGGCAAATTCTACGCCGATAACCTCTTTGATCATAGAGGTATGGACGGGTGTTATCCCGGTTGCTCTCTCCAGTGCACCAAAGGAGGCTGGATTACCCTATCGGCCGGTGACCAAAAAGGCAGGAAGGTTTGGGTCGACGGACCCGAATATGAGACAGCGTGCGGTTTCGGCTCAAATTTAAGCATATGGAATGCTGAAGCCGTCATGGAAGCAAACTGGCATTGCGATAACTTCGGAATCGATACCATAACTGCTGCTGTTATCATCGCCTTTTTGATGGAGTGCTTCCAGAGGGGTTATCTTACGAAGGACGATACGGGCGGTCTGGAACTCACATGGGGAAATGAAAAAGCGGTGCTTAGTTTCCTGCGCCAGATTAGCAGCGGCGAGACGGAGTGCGCGAGAGAAGCAGGGAAAGGGATGCGGAGCGTTCTGGACTGGGTATCCGAGAGGTATGTCAAAAGAACGGGTGGCGAAAATCCCAAGAAGGAACTCATGAAATTTGCCATGCAAGTGAAAGGCCTTCCATTTTCTCTTTACAGGACGCACAGGTCTCTGTCCATGCAGGCGTCATATGCGGCGGCCAGTGACATAGGGGCTCATCACGCAGCGGCATGGCTGATTAAAGCAGACCTCCTCGGTGCCTTTCCTTCTTTCAAAGACAAGGCTAAAGCCCTTATAACCTATCCGAGGGTTCGTCTCGGCAATGATAATCTGGGTCTCTGCAAGCTCCCCTGGGTGGATGTATTCAATCCTGATTCGGAAAAAATGAAGAATACCGATATATACATAAACCCTGCCTCCCAGGAGATGTACGCGGAGTTCTATAACGGTATGTTGGGTGTGGACCTCACATGGGAGAAGATCTACGAGAGGACAGACAGGGACATAAATTTGCAGAGAGTCATGAATGCCATGATCTTCGGTGAAAAAACAGGCGAGCATGACTGGGTGCCTGACCGGGCAATAGGGCCTACAGACGATGATCTCTATGATGCCGAGAAGGATTTCCATGACGCGGAAGTAAGCAAGATATCAGGGAAGCCTCGCGCAGACGTAGAAAAGATGCATACTAAAGACAAGAGGGAAATCCTGATGAACTTCAGGAAAGAACAGCTGCAAGAATTGATACGGACGTACTATCGCGAGCGGGGCTGGAACGTGAAAGGGGTGCCCAAAGTGGAAACCCTGAAAAATGTCGGATTATGGGACTTCCTCAATGACGAAACGCGAGCGAAAATCACTGAAATGAACAGTTGAACATATACATAAAGAATACGTTATTGTCAATCCCCCCTTGCCTTGGTACAAACTGATCACTACCGACAAGGGGGGATGCCTTTATAAAGGGGCGGCAACACATTTGCGAAAGCAGAACATAAGAAATATTGTTATCATTGCCCACGTGGATCACGGCAAAACGACCCTCGTCGATGCCATGCTCAAGCAAACGGGCACCTTTCGGGAGAATCAGGAGATCGCAGAGCGGGTGATGGACTCCATGGATCTTGAAAGGGAGCGGGGAATTACCATCGTGGCGAAGAATACGGCCATATGGTACGACGGCATCAAGATCAATATAGTCGATACGCCCGGTCATGCTGATTTCGGAGGTGAAGTTGAACGCAGCTTGAATATGGTTGATGGGGCAATTCTGCTGGTCGATGCCAGTGAAGGACCGCTTCCGCAGACACGATTTGTTGTCAAGAAAGCCCTCGCCAGAAAACTGCCCATTGTGGTCGTCATCAATAAGATCGACCGGGGCGACGCCCGCATCGAAGAGGTCATTAATGAGGTTTACGACCTATTTATCGATCTCAATGCGAATGAGCGGCAGATCGAGTTTCCCATACTCTATACCAACGCAAAACGGGGCATTGCACATCTAAAGCCGCAAGATCAATCCGAAGATCTCAAGCCCCTGTTTGACGCAATCTGTTCCACTATACCCGGTCCTGCTGCCGATGATTTACAGGTTACCCAGTTCCTGGTTACGAATCTCGATTATGATCCCTATGTGGGGCAGATCGGCATCGGGCGCTTGATCAACGGCAGTCTCGCGATGAACCAGACATATGCACTTTGCGGAGAAAATGCTATCATACCAGGAGTAAGGTTTTCTGCCCTTTATACGTTTCAAGGTTTGAAGAAAAAACAGATGGATGTCGTCGAGGCCGGTGACATCGTCGCTGTTGCCGGCGTTGAGGCCATTAGTATCGGTGATACTATTACATCGCAGGACAATCCGATGCCGCTCCCCCGGATACTTATAGATGGGCCGACAGTCTCCATGATCTTTTATGTGAACAACAGTCCCTTTGCCGGCAGGGAAGGAAAGTATCTCACGACACGTCATCTTCTTGAACGTCTGAAAAAGGAGAGTTTCCGAAACGTAGCGCTAAAACTCAAACCGTTAGAGCGTAAGGATGCCTTCGAGGTATGCGGGCGGGGGGAGCTGCAGATGGCCGTGCTGATCGAAACCATGCGCCGGGAAGGCTATGAGCTCATGGTATCGAAGCCAAATGTTATAATAAAAAAAGAAAATGGCAAAATCTTAGAACCTGTGGAGCGCGTTTTTATCGATATACCCGAAGAGTTCGTTGGTATCGTGACGGAAAAACTTTCGGTGAGAAGGGGTCGCATGATCCACCTGATCAATAAGGGAAGCGGCCGGGTGAACTTGGAGTTTCTTGTTCCCTGCCGCGGCCTGATAGGCTTCCGCAGCCACTTTCTGACAGATACCAAGGGAGCGGGAGTGATGAATACTCTCTTTGAAGACTATCAACCGTGGTTCGGGCCGATCCCGCAGCGGGCAAGCGGCGCTCTTCTGGCCGATAGAAACGGCAGGGTAACGACCTATGCCAGCTTGGCCATGGTGGACCGCGGTGAACTCTTCGTGGAGGTGGGAACCGAAGTATACGGGGGGATGATTATCGGCGAACGTAATCGCACTGGTGATATGCCGGTGAATATTACCAAGGAAAAGAAGCTCACAAATATCAGAAGCTCGACGGCGGAAGCAACCGTGACCTTAAGGCCGCCGCGCCCGCTCTCCCTGGATCAGTCCATTGAATTTATCGCCGAAGATGAACTTGTAGAAATAACTCCGCAGCACATACGCCTGCGGAAGATGGAGCTTGATCCCAATAAACGGGGATCGAAGCGCAGGGAAGATAATAATCCTTAGACGCCGGAAAGACAGATTCCCCTTGTCAAATTCGTAACAGGCGTGCCAGCCAAACAATGCAGGGAGGGATACTTCAGAAGGTTCTCATTAGTTTGCAGGTTTCCTCATCAAGACCTGCGATCTCAATTAATTTCTCCATATCTAAATGCGCCCGGAAGTGTTCGGCCAGAAGGTCGTACTGATGATCTTTGAAATTGGAGGCATCACCGGTTTCGCGATCGTTTTCACCTGGATTATAGTTTGTGCAAATTGCTTTCAGAAAGCTATGCCTGAAGCCGGGCGTATCAAACAACCCGTGAAAATAGGTGCCCCAGACCCGACAGTCCGGATTTGCAGCCCCATCAAAACCGTTGGCTGGTTTTCCGTTTTGCGACAGAACCCGTATCACTGGCAACACACCTGGGCCACGTTCTGTGATGCCCATGTGTATTTCGTAACCTCCCACATTTTTTCCACTGTGTTCCCAGATGCCTTTGGAATGGGACAGTATTTTTTCCCTGTGTAGGGTTGTCTCCACATCCAGAAAACCAAGACAATATGTTTCTCCCGGCGTCCCCTCGATGCCGTAAGGATCACGGATCAGCTTTCCAAGCAACTGGTAGCCGCCACATATGCCGCCGAGGTGGCCGCCATCGCGGACAAATTCTGCAAGGCTCTTTGCCCAACCCGTATGGATAAGCCATTCCATGTCGAAACGGCTGTTTTTTGTGCCAGGGATAAAGACCGCATCGTACCCATAAAGAGTCCGGGGTCGTGCAAGGTAGTGGAGATTGATGGATTCGCTACGTTCGAAAGGATTGAAATCTGTAAAATTGGAGATGTGCGGTAGCCGTATAACGCCTATGTTAATTTTCCCTGATTCGGGGCCAGACGGCGGGTCAAGCAGGAAATCAAGCGGCAGGCCGTCCTCAGAGTCTATCTGGATGTGATGGAAGTACGGTATGAGACCCAGGACAGGAAGACCGGTTTCGCCTTCGATGAATTCGATGCCCGTTTCGAAAAGGTCCGCATCGCCGCGGAAGCGGTTGATGATGATACCCGCCACCCGCCTTCTGTCTTCTTTGGGGATCACGCTTAGTGTGCCGATAAGCTGGGCGAAGACACCTCCCCGGTCTATGTCTGCGACCAGAATAACCGGTGCATCGGCCGCATGTGCCATGCGGAAATTTACAAAATCGCGGGACCTCAAGTTAACCTCGGCGCAGGAGCCGGCACCTTCCATGAAGATAAGGTCGTAGAGAGTCCTGAGGCGTTTTAGACTGGCCAAGGCATTTTCATAAAGGTAGTTTGTGTCGGAAAAGTATTCCTTTGCTTCTCTGTTTCCCAGAGGTTGTCCGTGAAGGACAACCTGGGCGCCTGTGTCTGTTGATGGTTTGAGGAGGACCGGATTCATATCCACATGCGGGGCTATACGCGCTGCCTCCGCCTGAACAATCTGAGCCCGCCCCATTTCTCCGCCCTCGGGTGTGACGTAGGAGTTGTTAGACATATTCTGGGCTTTAAAAGGGGCGACGCGGATACCGAGATCACTAAAAATACGGCAGAGAGCTGCTACGACGATGCTTTTTCCCACATCGGAGCCCGTTCCGAAAACGGCGACACATTGTGCTTTGCGGCGTTTCTCTATTTTTTTCATCTTCCTGGTTTATCGGAAAATTATTATACAATTCTGCTCAGAACATCCAGCGATTGATTCAACGCCTCTTCATCGAAAATCTCCATTGTTAAGACCTTGGAATTATTCGAACCGTCACCCAACCGATCTATGATGTTTGTCAACAAACCAGCGGGTAAGAAGGACAGGCTGCGGTGGTCATGTCCGTCCTCAATTCCATGAAGATGGAGCACCCGTGTCCGCGGCAGATAGCGGTCAAGGTAATCTTCCGGCGTATACCCGCACAGAAGGAGATGGCCGATATCAAGACAGACGCTCAGTCCGTAATCACTGATAATGTCTTCTATAACAGTGTAGGGATAATCGAGTGTCTCCACACACAGATTATGTGAGTTAACGTTCTGGAGGAGCCTCTCCACAGAGCGCCGGTGGCCTTCGATCCAGCGTTCCAGATCCGGCGACGTGATTTCACCACGCTGATCCCCTTGGAAATGGATGACATAAGCAAAGGGCGAAAGCGGACCGGTGCGTTCGATAACGCGGAGACACTTGTCCACAGATCGCTCCCGGACAGATACCTCTTCATGTCCCATCCACGTGTCCAGAGGCAGATGGATAGTGTAGGTCAGATCAGACTGTTCTGCTGTCTCCTTCAGCATCTTCACCGTGGCCGCATCCGGCAAATTGCTGATTTCATCAGATTCAAAAAGTACCAGTTCGATGTCATCCACTTTATCTGCCAAGTAGATAACATTCGGAAGGAGCTCCGCCGGAATGATATATGAGGTCGTTCCCAGGCGGAAGGGGAATCGGTTTTTCAGAGACACTTCTCCTTTAAAATGCAAAGGAAAGCCCTCCTTTGAAGGTGATCCCCGGCATGGGATAGAAGGTATCGGGAGCCCCCGGTCCATATGCCGGCGCATTATACGAGCCAAATGACGCATAACTTATATCGGCCAGATTATCCACACCGATGAATGCCGTCATGTTGACTTTACCAAAAAATGGCTTGGGCTTATAAAAAAGATAAAGGTTGATGAGTGTATAACTTGGTAACTTCTCGTCAACGTTATAGTAGTCCTGAGACAGAAAGGCATCCCCCACATAGCGCACTTCGGGACGTAACGTCAGGTTATAGGGCAGATAGATCTCCACGCCAGCATTCGCCATCCGGTTGGGTACCAGAGCCATCTCCTTTTGATTGTAGGGTCCATTCTGATAGCTAGCTTTATGATAGGTGAAATTGCCGTAGAGCCTGGCCCATTTTTCCCAAGAATAAGATAAGGAAGCCTCCACACCATCGTGGCGCGTCTTATCTTGATTTTTATTATAACCTGTATACACACCTGTAGCGTACCACGAGATTTCATCTTCCATATCGATCCTGAATACGGTCAGTCCTATTTTTAGGTTATCCAGAGGATAAAATTGCGTACCCACCTCCGTACTGGTTCCTTTTTCTTGTTTAAGGTTATTGTTAAACAAGAGACCTCCGTAGCCATTGAAGGATGCCACTTCATCCAGAAAAGGGATACGATAGACGGTGCCATATTTTGCAAAGACCTTTGATTTCTGGCCTATGAGCCAGGTCAGACCCACTTCATACGCGTCGCAATTGTAAGTTTCTTCCTGGCCTGTGAAATTATTGCTCGGAGTCACATAATCCGTATTGGACCCTTTGATGCTTGCCTGCTCCGTTCGATAGCCGGCACTCAGAATCAGGGTTTTCAGGAGACTGAATTCATCCCGGGCATAGTAACCCGTGCTGTCCCTTGTTAAATCGGCCGTACTGGTTTCTGCGGTTCTCTCGCTGCTACTGAAAAAATCTTTATGGTAGGGTTGGTGGTAATAATCCAGCCCCAGAATCAATTTGTTATTGAAGCCGAAGATTTCCTTCGCCAGAATATATTTCGGGGTGATGCTGTACGTGTCCGTACTGGTAGCCGAGAAGAGACCCCAGGATGTCATATTAGTCTGAATATCCTTATTGCCATAAAGAAAATTGATATCGATCTCACCCAGGGAACCTAAAAGAGATTTGATGTTCAGACTGGCATTTGTATATTTTTCGGAACTGTCATCGTTGTTAGCGGGTTGTTCAAATAACGCCGGCGTAAGCGGCTGGTATTGCCGCGGGTTCTGTGCCATCTGGGCCGCCGTAAGGGTGCCCGGCAGTTGATAGTCTATTTTGTTGAAGGAGACAATTGAGGAAATACTGAGCCACTCGCTTGCGTCATACCCCAAATTAAGGCCTCCTTGATCCGACGAGAATCTTGATCGTTCCCGGTAGCCGGAGGTGAAATTATTTTCCCCGGTCAACGCGTAGTTCCATTTGCCCTCGGAACCGCTAACGCCGACCCGTTCATCATTGAGGCCATAGCTTCCCATCTGGACGGAGGCATCGAATTTCGGCTTGCCCTGGCCCTTCTTGGTGATGATGTTGACGCTGCCGCCGATGGCCGCATCGCCATAGAGGACGCTGTTCAAACCGCGAACGACCTCGATTCTCTCGATGCTCTCCAGAGGGATCTGCATCCAGTTAACGGAAGCCATGTCGGGCCGGTTCATCCGCATGCCATCTACCGTGACTAACGTCTTGCCGAAAGGATTATCTCCCCCGAAGCCACGCATGTCGATGATCGCTTGAGAGGAATTACCGCTGTAATCGCGAAATTGAATACTCTCCAGCTTATCCAAAACTTCCACAATGTTCGTGGCACCCGACTCTTTGATCTGTTGGGCTGTGATGACAGTAACATTGGCGGGAACCTGGCGGATCTCTTCCTGGTCCCGGGTGGCCGTCACAACAACCTCTTCCATGGTTACAGTCGTTTCCGGCTCCGGCGCTTTCGCTTCACCAAAAACGTTTGCGGGCATTAACAGGATGGATAGGAACAAGGCACAAATTTGGAAAAATTTCGCATAAAGCCTCATAGGACGTTTCTCCTTTCCCCCTCGGGAATAAGGTTATCCGGTCTATCAGAAGAGTGTCCTGGCTTGCGGCTTTACCCTACATCCACGCCTTCCCGAAATTCCTTACAGGGAAAATCAGTGGCATTATGTGGATTTCGTTCCGCTCACAGTTGCGGGGCAGCGCCGGACTTTAACCGGCTTCCTCCCTCTGATGGATGTGAACTCAAAAGAGTGACCCGTGGCTGACCGGTCACCGGATTTCTGTCGACAGCCACATTCGTTTCATACACTTCCTTAATATGTGGTTCTACTATTACCTCTTCAGGACTTCCCATGCAGTGAATATGACCGTCACGCAAGAGGATAATTCTGTCACAATAGAGTGATGCTAAATTAATATCGTGTGTGACTGCAATTACCGTGAGGGTCTGGTTCTTATTCAGCGCCTTTATCAAATCGAAAAAGTCAATCTGATGCCTGATGTCCAAAAAGGCCGTAGGCTCATCAAGCAGCATAATCTGGGGCTGCTGGGCGAGGGCCCGTGCAATGAGGACTCTTTGACGCTCACCAGCGCTTAAGGCGTTCATGCTCCGGTTTATCAAGGAAAGGGTATCTGTCATCTCCATGGCCCGGTGGGCAATTCTGAAGTCTGTTTCTCCTTCAAACCTCCATTTACCTAAATGCGGCGCCCGTCCCATTAAAACGATTTCCTGAACAGTGAAAGGAAAGATCATAAGGGATTCTTGGGGAACGACAGCGATAATCTTCGCCAGATTTTCCCTCTTGAGCTTGTTACAGGATGTACCGTTTATCCATATCTCTCCTTCCTGAGGCGTAAGGATGCCGTCGATAACATTCAACAGGGTTGTTTTGCCGGAGCCGTTGGGGCCGAGGATTCCTATGAACTCGCCCTTTTTTACCTCAAAAGAGACGTTCTTGAGAACCTGATGCTCGTTGTATCTGAATCCTATCTGTTCAAGTTTGACGATGGACATAGATCAGACGGCCCTCCTGCGTAAGAGGTAAATGAAATAGGGAGCCCCACACATGGCAGTAATTACGCCCACCGGTAGTTCGGCTGGGGATGTGACTGTTCTGGCAAGGGTGTCGGCAACAACAAGAAATGAACCGCCGAAGAGGGCAGAAGCCGGCAAAAGAAGTCTGTGGTCTGAACCCAAGAGCATCCTCATCATGTGAGGGATAATCAGACCGACAAATCCGATGGTGCCACTAACAGATACGGCCACTCCCGTAACAAGTGAGGCGGCAAGCAAGAGGATCTTTTTTGTTTGTTCCACATTCACACCAAGTTGCATGGCCGTCTCTTCTCCGGAGACGATGAGATTCAGGTGTCTCGAATAGACGTACATGACAATAAAACCAATCATTAGAAAAAAGCCTGTCAGAATAACCTCGTTCCATTCGGCGAGACTCAGATCCCCCATTATCCAGAATATAACACTGCGCAGTTCTTTACTGCTGGTGGTCGAAATTAGAAACATAATGACTGCGGAAAAAAAGGCATTGACGATAACGCCTGCCAGGAGAAGTGTCGTCGATTGGAGTTCTTTCTTTGTTCGGGCAATTCCGTAAACCAGAGCGATTGTGAGAAGCGCTCCTGAAACGGCAAGACCTGGAATTCCAAAAGGAATGACGCTTGCTCCCGCAACGATGCCTATGATTGCCCCGACTGCCGATCCACCGGATATTCCCAGTATATAAGGGTCCGCAAGGGGGTTGCGAAAGAGTCCCTGAAATACGACACCGGCTGCCGAGAGGGAAGCGCCAACAATACCTGCGAAGATGATTCTGGGCAGACGAATGGAAAAAAGGATCGTTTTTTCCGTTGCAATGAGGCTGATGTCTCCACTGAATATACTTGAAAGTAAGCCTTTGAGAAGATGTATCATACCCAAGTTACTGGGTCCCACGAGCATCGAAATTACCGAAATGAAGATAAAGACGGCAAGCAAAAAGAGACTCACACTTATTACACGAGATAGAGTAACAACTTTATTATTTACGTCTCTGGTTGCCGCAAAAACGGAAAAAGAAGAAAATATAAAAATGGGTATGAAAAAGTACTTAAACATTGTTACTCCCGCAAGGATATTCGCGATGCATTGGTCTTAGGTTGCATCCTTTTGGGGGATAAACTCCAGTTATAATCCGTGGTGGTGTCCGCATTAAAACCCGCCAAGATAACCCGCTATCTCCTCGATGCCGGAAATAACCTTAGGTGTTGGTCTGTACAGTGATTCGCTCGTATAATAGACTCTTCCTTTCTTGACGGCCTCAAGACTTCCCAGCCTTCTTATGAGACCCTTTGAAATTTCTTTTGTCATTGGACCTTGCCCCATAAAGATTATATCGGGAGATTGCCGGATTACCTCCTCGATGGAATATTTTGGGTATGGTGAAGTGGTATGGGAGGCGATATTTTGTAATCCCAGGAGTTTAAAGGCATCATCAATGACAGTGTAAGGCCCCGCAACAATTAACGGTTCCGGTTGAATTATAAATATTGCCTTTTTCCCAAAATAGCGGGGCGAAGCTTTCTGCACCTGCAGTTCATACTTGTGAATTACATTCTGAACTTTTGCCGCGCATTGGAAAGCCCGATCTCTTATGCCAAGCGCTGTTCCTAAATCACGGATGCCCTGCGGAAGTTCCTTCAGGCGTTTTGCCCTGAAAACATACGTCTTAATGTCGAGTTTCTTTAATCTGTCCTGGATTTCTAAGGGGTTGCCATCATCCATCATAACGACCAGATCAGGCTTCATGGCGACGATGGACTCGATTGATGGATTCGAATAACCGCCGATTTTTGGTTTATTCATTGCCTGTGGCGGATAGTCGCAAAAGGTAGTAACTGCTATGATATGGTCTCCGAGGCCGAGGTCGTAAAGGATCTCTGTGACAGAGGGCGCCAGGGAGACAATTCTTCTCGGCGGCGAGGCAAAAACGATACCGGAGAATAAAATCCATACCAAAATTATTGGATAACCAACCTTCCTCATCATAAAAAGTCACTTCCCGCTATCATTCCGCTACGTCGGTTCAGTATCTTTAAGTACAAATTTTACAGGAACATCAACCCACATAATGGTAGGTTTGCCTGTCTTTTTGCCGGGCTCGAACTTCCAGGTTTTCACTGCCTCAAGGGCGGATTTATCCAGCACAGTATATCCAGATGATTTCTTGATCGTTAAAATGCCAACACTTCCGTTTGTTAAAATCTCCACAGAAAGTATGACAGTTCCTTCAAATCTCCGAATGCGTGCGATTAATGGATAGGTTGGATGGGTGTTTTCAAGATACCGCGGCATAACCAGAGATACCTCTCCAGAAGATGAATTGCCGGGCATGACAGAACCACCTTGTCCTTTACGGTCCTGTTGTGCTGGTGATATAGCTTTCTCTCCAGATCCAGACAGTTGAAGTCTTTGAGCAATGGGCATATTGAGCGACTGTGTTGCAATCACATTATGGGCAGCTAATACTACAGCCGACTCTTGCCTTTCCTGCTTATCAACCGGTTTGACTACGGTTGCGGTCTTGATAATCCTTTCTCTGTCTTTGCCAGACTCCTGATGTCCAGCGTCAGGCAACGAACTCGTAGACGATATCCCCTCTGTGTTCATGGAAACCAGCGATATATGTATAATGGGAACTTCTCCCAGCTTTAAGCTGGCAGACATGGCAGTGGCCGTCATCAGGATCAAGGCCAAGCCTATATGCATGGCCAGAGATGCAGAAATGGCATAGAAAGTGTCTCTATGAGTTTCTCTGGAGGCCAGATGCCTCAATCTTCGTGAAATTGAATAATCTCTCTCAAGAAATCCCCGAAATTGCATCTATAAACACCTATTACATTTGCATCAGCTCACATGTTACTCTTATATCTTTCCTAACTAAGGACAATCGACGACATCGCAAAAAATCTCCCTGCTTCCCGTTCACGTTCGAAACGTCCTACAATTACACATGGTCATTGCGAACCTGCTCAATAGATCAGTGCTTCGGCGCAATCCCGCGATGACATAATGGCAACAAGGTATGCGTCCACAGATTCTGGCGCGGCGAAACCGGCGTAAAGACGTGTCCGTACCGCTTGCATTCTTGCTGTTTGAAATGGCAGGCTGGTAGATTAAAATTAGAAAAGATATGGGAAGTAATGAAAACGTAGCAATCCCCCCTCGAGGAACCGCGATGGATTGGTTTTCCGGCTTCGGGCTACCTACTCACCCACCTTCCCGTCATGCACTTTTCATGACAGTGGCTTTTTGAGGCTTTCGTTCCCTTCACGGCTGCGGGGCAGCGGGGGCATTTAACCCCTCTTCCACACATCCATCCGTATTTTTTTGTTCTTCGAATGATGACTAACAAAGGAGGGTTTCTTTGTCAAGAGTTAAATGACAGGCATCAGACGGTGTTGTCCAGGAGAGTTTTTCTCATGTCGTCTTCCGTTGTAATCGTCTTGATATTTGCGGCGAAGGGATGCTGCGTAGTAATAAGATTTGCAAATTTCTCAGATAGGTTAACGTTTAATGATTCCTGTTCTTTGCTCATTTGATCGAGAGGCATTACATCGCCCGGCGTATCGACACGGCTGATTGAGACTTTGAGGCTTGAAGGGTGCACGTCCTCGAATTCTGCCACGCTTTTCTTGAAGTTATTCGTATTTACGGGAGCGATATTGCTGGCTGTGACATCCATTTTCCGAACGAGGGGACCAAGGGCGGAGAGAGCTGCATTAAATGCGTCCGACATTCTTTCACCTCCAAGCAATAATGCTATACTTATATCGGCTATTTGGTGAGAAAACTTTAATGCCGGATCAATACCCGCTATTTATCCAAACCGGCCTATCAATAAAACGCCTTTGATTATGATGATGGCCCCTGTCAGCCTCTCCGTAATTTTTTCCTCTTTGAACCACAGCGCACCATACAGCACGCTGAATAAAACACTGGTGCGTTTCAGCGATATCATGTAGGCGACATTCGTCACAGATATGGCTGAAGATAGTCGTGGCCACAAGGACGCCAAGGATCATGCCCATTAAAGGCTTTCTCATCAGATTTTTTCCAGGTTCGGCAATTGCTGTTGCGGAAAGAAAAAGGGTTAGCAACACGGCGAGGGCCATGGTGCAAAGGATGCCAGAAAAATAAGGATTATGAATGATGGAAAGCTCGCCGATTGTTGAGGTGAAGGCATATAAGAAAGATACCAAGAGCATGAGACGGGACCCCGGCTCTTTGAAGATAGCCATGAGAGGGGGCAAGAGCCTGTAGCTGGTCTTGGAAAGATTTAGAAAATATGCCCCAATATTATTAGGATTATTCCGCAGAAGCCGCCAAGACTGATCTCTTCTCCTAAAATTATCCATCCCGTCAAGATGATGAACCCGGGAGTGGAGGCCAAAAACGGCACAGTGAGAGATAAGGGCGAAACCTTGGGAGCGTTCATGTAGCAGTAAAATACCAGCGCTTTCAATGGCAGGCCGATAGCGATGCAGGGCCAGAATGTCGTGCCAGGAATTATCCACGGTATGAAAAATAGTGATGCGAGTAGTCAGGGCAGCACATAACCGAGCCTGATAATCCCCGTAAGAAGCTGCGGGAGATTGCTGAAAAATCTTTTTGTCAGGGCATCAGATGCGACGAGACTGAACGCGACCAGCAGGGAAAGAAAAAACCATGATACGGAGCGATATCACTTTCTGTCATCCGCAGTTTGAAAAACCAGGGGCATGTTTTTTTACGGGGGCATCACCTTTGCATTTGCGAGGGTATCGGCTGCACCCATTTGTTTGTACGCCCATCGTAAAACCACTTATCAGGGAATCCACGGCGTTTTGTGAAAGAAGGCCTTCTGGCCCATGAAGTCAGCTCTCTGTATGCCTGGTGGAGTTTTCTGAAAGTCGCCGCGTCGCCTCCGAGATCGGGATGATGTACCTTTGCCTGCCTGCGATACGCTTCTTTTACGCTTTTTTGCAGTTCCGCCGCGTTCAGTTGGGATTTGTCGAGTTTAAGATGAGATAAGTGCGCCGCCTTAATGGAAGGAACTTTTACCATTGATGGTTTAACAGAGATTAACGGCGCGCCAGTTTTGACGGCTTTTCCGAGAAGATGGAATGACGCCAAGTATCTCTTGTTTGTCCGCCTTCTTTCATTCCACCAGATATTTCCCAGCATGTCGGCCATCCTGCTGAAGTCTTCTGCAGGCTTGCTCCCGGGAGACCGCGGATAGAAAAAGCTGAATATCTGCTCAGATCCGTAAGGGAGCATGTCCATTATTATCATGACTTCGGAAAAATAGAATGTTGCATACTTCGCATTCAAGGCTCTTATCAGGCCTGTTCTCACTTCTAACTTATAGTGGAGGCGTTTCCGGCATTCCATGGAGCAGTATTTGCGCGTGGCCGTATTCAGAGTAGCGCCGCAGGCAAGGCATCTGCCTTTTTTGCTGCCGTTCGGCTCGATTATATTTCTTACAATTAATTGTTTCATGATGAATTTGCGTGAGCAAAATATGCTATTACAGAAATCGGAAAATGTCAATGCCCTTCACAATTTGGTAGTGGGTCAGTTTCACTTTATTAGTTATGGTAGTGGGTCAGTTTGAAATTCATTGTCGCAAACATTTAAAAGTGATAAAGTTCCATGCACATGGGAAGATATCATTTGGATTATTATTTGCGCTTTGCTTACTACTGGAGGTGTGGCCATGAGTCTCAACCCTCCGGATTTCATGGTTTCTCGTGGATGTTTTATATGGAATGCTCTTATTATAATGGCGCAAATTAGTTGGTGGATAACAGCTGAACATCAATTTAAAACCAAATCACTAATGATCCTATATCTTTATCGTTTTATATTGTATGTATTATAATGGGGGTATGCAAAGATGACGGCAGAAAGCGATAAGAATAGAAGTAATTACAATCTTGAGTTTCAGAACACGTATCTTGGATAGGCAGTTTACCTGCAAGACGAATTGCTCAAGAGATTACCTTCCGAATCAACACTTAATGAAGAGCGGAGGGTAATCAGCCTTGGTGCATTTGAAGGAATATTGGCCGGCTCCTCACTCGTAAGTAATGCAGCAATTTATTTGGAGCGATTAGCCAGAAAGTTATATCTCCAAGCAAAAGAAAGAAGTGAGCTGATTACGCAGATTTTTTGTGAGTTTTTCAGACTCCATTTTCGGCTAATACCAAAAGTAAACACTCAATCATTGTGATCCAACAATGCAACGATTTCGTTTAATGTCCACACGCGATCCGCACCCCCCCCCGACTCCATTGAGTGAGTGACTTTTTGGTAATTCAGTGGCATCTTATTTGATTAGGAACGTAAGAATGGAAATAGGGAGGCGTAACAAAAATAAGGAGGACGTTGAGACAGGCGTACCTATTTTTTTGCTTAGGCGAAACACTGTATGAGAATTCTCTCGGCTTTCATTTTATCTGTTTCTCTCTTCGTTGTATGTCCGGATATGGCGCTGTCCAGGGTCTTAGTCTATGATGATGTGACTCTGAAGGGCCGAGAAGTTATGCTCAGGGCCGAAACAAGGGGAACATTACTCAGCAAGGGTGGGGAGGTTGTGGAGTTTATCGTCGATGGGAAGTCTATCGGCAAGAACCTTTCAGGCAGAGACGGATTTGCCGTCAAAGGATTTGTCCCGGTAAAAACAGGTCTCTACAAAATAAACGTGAGATCGGGAGATGACAAGGATAACGGGATACTCCTGGCATTGCAGAGAAAAAAGCGGATAGTATTTATTGATGTTGGTGGCTCCTTGCTGGAAGAGCCGTTCGGAGAAAAAGAAAAGCCGGAAAGCAGAAAGGCCATAACAACAATTCAGAAAAGATTTCCCATCGTCTATCTCCAAAAAGGTCTTTTGAGAGTGGAAGCAATAAGAGCATGGCTGAGGAAAAACAATTTCCCTGCTGCGCCTGTGCTGCCTTGGGGGCAGGGTGAAGTATTTAGGGAAATCAGGGAAAAGGGCTTCCAGATTAAGGCGATAATCGGAGGGCCGGACGTTATTGAATCCGCCCAGATGTATAAACCGCTTGCCTTCAGTTTTGATTCCGTGGAGGACGCGGAAGTCGTAGAAAATTGGAGGGATATAGAAAAGAAGCTAAAGTAAACTTTTCTCTGACTGTAAATCGTTAAGCGCTTCCAATATTGAACGTGTTTTTCATCCCTTTGTCCCAGCCGTCCCAGAGGTAGGCGTCCACTTTTCCATCGGCAATGATACGAAACGCGTAGCGCACCTGCTCTTCGTAAAACTCGCAGAATGCGCCTGTCTTGTTCATTCCACCATTCATCTCATAGGCCTCGGCCGGGCACGGGGATCCGCAGAAGTGCCGGATGGCGCAGCGTCCGCACGGCTCGATGTCCTCAACCTTGCGGCCTGTCACCAGACGGAACGGTTCGGAGTCCATCACTTTGGAAATATCATCCTCAAAGAGGTTTCCGGCCCGGAAGCGAGTAAGACCGATGAATTCACTGCACGGGAACATATCGCCGTTTGGAGCCAATGCAAAGAAGCATCTGCCGCCGCCGCAGGGAGAAATGTCGCACATGAGCCTGCGCGCCGTGGGCGCTATGATGGCAAGGATGATATTGGCGAAATTGCCTACTGTAAGTCTGTGGCCGGTCTGCCGGTACAGATCATAGGTACGGTCTAAAGCCGCCAGGAAATGCTTGGCCGCCACTGCATCGCCGGGCTTCAGGCTGCGCGATGGCGGAAGTGTACAGCGAAGAATGTTCATGAGGCATGTGGGGACCTCCCGCGCGTGAAAAAAATCCACCAGCCTGGTAAGGTGCCGCATGTTTGCGGCAGTGACGGTGCAAATGATGCTCCAGCTTTCGTAGCCGTTAAGCCGCTTCATAGCTGCGAGCACATGCTTGAATATTCCTTGGCCTTCCCAGTTTTTTCGGGTGCGATCGGCAATCTGTGCGGTGGGGGCGTCGAGCGAAATTCCGATGCTCACCTTGCGGCGTGTGAGGAACTCGACGGCCTCATCGTCGAGCAGCGTGGCATTGGTCTGAATTCCGAAGAGAAAATCCTTCCTATATTCCTCGATGCCGGCAAAAACCGCATCACGATTGAGCAAGGGCTCTGCCCCATGGAAGATTATCTGAGGCATGGTCCCTTTCGAGAGGGTCTTGCCAAAGTGCTGCTTCAGGAGCTTTAGGGCCTCAAGCAGTTTCTTTTCAGGCATGTGCCTGCCCTTGCGTCTCATCTTCTCAGGTATGTAACAATAGGCGCAGTTCATGTTGCACCTTTCGGTGGGATTGAAGTAGACCGCCGAGGGCGTAAGGCCGAACCGCAGTCTATCCATCTCCCGCACAAACTGCCTGGACTTTCCGGCGAAGGCTCTTGTGAGATCGCCCGCGGAAAAGATATCTGCGATTTTTTCGCGCTTCACCAGGGACCAAAAGGCCGTATCAGATTCAATGACGGCCATATATTCCCGGTGGCCGATATCTATTGGTTGAAATGTAGGGCCGCTGCCGGAGTTGACGAAACGGCCCCGCGAGGGGGCCGCCGCGTCCTTCATCACCCTCTTCGTTGTGACTGCCATTATTTCGCTTTCCTGTCCATCAGAATGTAGTGGGAAAGCCCGGTTCCTTTGGCCTTGCAGCCCTTCCGATATGCAATAACATCTTTTTCCGCTTTCTTTTTTTTCATCTGCATTCTCCTTTCCTGTAATTTTTAGACAATAAAAAAGGGCTCCGACGGACGACTGGCGTCAGTCGGAACCCTTTACCATCGGATTCCGATCATCTCGGTTTTCTCAGGTCTTCTGGCTTTCGGGTCAAAGGTTCTTCACTGTCTTCCCAACGGGGTGAACCCCGGCAGTGACCAGCTATTGTGAAGAGCCTCGCCGATTACAGCGGCGGGTCCGCCACGGATTTGCACCGTGTTCCGGTATGCTAAAACCGATGTGTGCTTATATATGAGCGAGGGCGTAAAGTCAAGATTTTTCTAAAAGCGTTTTCGTGTTTCCCTCGCATCAAATTCCTAGATATGCCTTTTTCACATCCTCGTTATGAAGGAGCGTGTGGGCAGAACCTTCCAGGGTGATACGGCCGTTTTCCATGACGTAGCCGCGGTGGGCGACCTTTAGCGCCATGTGTGCGTTCTGTTCCACAAGGAAGACGGTGGTCCCGCTTTCCGTATTGATTTTCCTGATAATATCAAAAATCAGTTTGACGAAGATCGGGCCAAGACCCAAAGAAGGCTCGTCGAGAAGAAGCAGGCGCGGTCTTGCCATAAGCGCCCGCGAGATGGCCAGCATCTGCTGTTCTCCGCCGCTCAGAGTGCCGCCTTGTTGGTGGCGCCGTTCCGCGAGGATGGGGAAGAGTTGGAAGATGTGATTGGTGTCTTTTTTTATGTCAACCTTATCTCTGCGGAGAAATGCCCCCATGTCCAGATTTTCCATAACAGTGAGGCGGGGGAATATGCGGCGGCCTTCCGGTACGAGAGAAATTCCCAATGCGACGATATCATCGGGTCTCAAATTCTGGATCGGCTTGTTGTCAAACAGAATCTCACCGGCCCTCGGAGGCACAATACCGCAGATGGACATGAGGGTAGTGGTCTTGCCGGCGCCGTTTGCGCCTATCAGAGTGATGATCTCTCCCTGAGACACTTCTATGGAGAGATCCTTCAATACCTGGACGTTGCCATAAAAAGTCTGGACGTTGGAGAGCCTAAGCACTGACGTCTTCTCCCAAATATGCCTTTATCACAGCCGGATTCTGTCTGATTTCCTGTGGCGTCCCGCGGGCGATCACCTCGCCGTAGTCCATGACGTAAACAGAGTCCGAAAGTCCCATGACCAGTCTCATGTCGTGCTCAATAAGAAAGACGGAAATCTCCCATTCGTTGCGGATACCGATAATCAACGCTTCCAGGTCTTTTGTTTCCTGGGGATTCATACCCGCCGCGGGCTCGTCGAGAAGGAGCAGGAATGGATCGGTTGCCATTGCTCTCGCGATCTCAAGTCGGCGTTGGGCGCCGTAAGGGAGGTTTCTGGCCAACAGATTCACATGCTCCATGAGGCCGATCTTCTTCAGTATCTCATAGCTTTTGGCAACAATGGCTTTTTCTTCTGCCATAGTGCCCTTATCCCTGAGGATAGCGCCTAGGACGCCGGCATTCGTACGACAGTGACGGCCTATCATTACATTTTCCAGAACCGTCATGCCAGGGAAGATGCGAATATTCTGAAACGTCCTGGCAACACCGCTTTCCGTCACCCTGTGAATATTGAAACCGGTGATCCTCTTCTGCCTGCCACCCGGAGCGGTAATGAAGATGTCGCCCTCCGTGGGAGAGTAAATGCCGGTAATACAATTGAAGAATGTCGTCTTGCCCGCACCGTTGGGTCCGATAAGAGCGGTAATCTGTCCGGGCAGGACGTCGATGTCAACGTGGTGCAATGCGCTCAGACCGCCGAAATTCATGCCGAGATTTCTTGTTTCAAGTATAGGGTTCATAATTTATTTTTTGCTTACCGCGTGTAGGGGACTGACGATAAAAAATAAATACATTTTTTATTTTTCCTCCGTGTGAAATTCATAGGTCTTGCGGACGCCCGTGACGATCCCCTGAGGACGAAAGATCATCATGATCACCATGATGATTCCGAATAATAGCATCCGGTAATCACTAAAGGCACGGAGGTATTCCGGCAGAAGGATTAAAAGGAGGGCGCCAATGATGATGCCTATGATAGAACTGGTTCCGCCCAGAACGACAATGGAGAGGATCATGGCCGATTCGAGAAAGGTGAAGCTTGCCGGGTTGACGAAGGTGGTCTTGGCCGCAAAGATGACACCGACAAGGCCGGCCCAGGTAGAACCTAAGGCAAAGGCAGTCAGTTTGACCATAGTCTTGTTAATACCCATGGCCTGGCAGGCGATTTCGTCCTCCCGGAGGGCAAGGAGCGCCCGTCCTATCCGGGAATCCTGCAGGCGGTTCACGACAAAGATTGTGATGATGCAAAGGAGTATCATAAGAAAATACAAGTATACTGTGGCATCGTGCATGCCCATCTGCATGCCGAAAAGGCTGGGCCGCGCTATCCCCGAGATGCCGCTCGGGCCGAAGGAGAACTCATTCCAGTTTTCCAAGACCAATCTGGTAATTTCACCAAAGCCTAAGGTTACGATAGCCAGATAATCGCCCTGAAGCCGCAACACTGGCAAAGCGAGGAGGACGCCCAGTATGGTAGCGGCAAGGGCGCCTAGGGGCAAGGCAAGCCAGAAACCAATTCCGAAATGGTGATAGAGAAGCGCGTACGTGTAGGCGCCTGCCGCATAAAAAGCCACGTAACCCAGATTCAAAAGTCCCGCCTGGCCCACGACGATATTAAGACCGAGGCCCAGAACGACATACATGAGGGCGGTGGTCATTATATTTGTCTGGTAAATGGATGAGACAAAGGGGAAGAAGACGGCGATAACCGTTACAATTCCAAGGGCGGGAAGAGACAGCCTCTTCTCGCTCACGAGGCGTTGCAGGTAAGACCTGCGTCCTCCTTGTGCATTGATGCTCTCCTTCCTTCCGGATATACCCTTTCCTGACAGATAGCGCCAGACAAAGGAAAGGATAAAACTGCCGGCGCCGACATAAATCATGTTCATCCAGCGCCATTCGATGATATTCTCAATGGTATTGACTCGGATTACCATGATGGGGAAGGTGAGAAACATAAACCATAACGAAACAACGACGGATTGTTTCATGCCTTCCATGTATTTTGTGTTGTTCAACGTTCTCATACCTTTTGCGTTGGTTTATGGCCTAAGATCCCTGAAGGTTTGATTATCAAAATAAGGATAAGAAGGACAAAGGCGAACACATCTTCGTAATCACTGGATACATAGCCCGTGGCGAAACTCTCCGTGCAACCCAGCACCAGGGCGCCTAGAACCGCGCCGGGGATGCTGCCGATCCCTCCTAGAACCGCGGCTGTGAAGGCCTTGATCCCTGCAAGAAATCCAATGTAGAAGTTGATCCTTCCAACATGAGACGCAATCAGTACCCCCCCCATGGCGGCTAATGCCGAACCTATAATGAAGGTGCTGGAGATTACGCGGTTGACGTTAACTCCCACCAGCATGGCCATATTCCTGTCCTGTGCCGTAGCCCGCATGGCTTTCCCCATTCTGGTGAATTTGATGAGCAGGGTTAGGAAGATCATGATCACTGCCGTAGTCGCAATGATGATAAATTCCGTTGAGCCTATAAAACCAGCGTAAGTCGCCATGAATGGGAGATCGGGCAATAGATTCGGGAAGGGAAGGAAATCTGAGGTCTGAGCCAAAAGGACGTAATTCTGAAGAAAGATGGACATGCCGATGGCACTGATCAGAGGCGAAAGACGGGATGCTTGGCGGAGAGGTTTATAGGCGATTTTCTCTACGGTGTAACCGTAGGCAGCGGAGTAGATTACAGCAACAACGGATGCAAGGATCAGGACGGAAAGGCCGCTCATTTCCGACATGGCGAGAACGCTCGCAACAATCAGGGCTGTAAAGGCGCCGATCATGTAGATCTCACCATGGGCAAAATTTATCAACTCAATGATGCCGTAGACCATAGTGTAGCCCAGGGCAATGAGGGCATAGATGCTGCCGCGCGTGAGCCCGCCGATAAGAAGTTCAAGAAAATAATTCATCTTAATAAAACACTGGAAGTCGCAATGTCTTCTGACACCATGATTAAAGGCGTAAGCTTCGTTGATACGACGAGCAACCTTGCATCATAGATAATCTGCCCTTGGCGGAGAGAAGAAGTCCAACACTTCGCCGGGTTCGATTATTTCTACTCTGTGTTCAACATTCTTAGGAATCGAATATGTATCTCCAGGCCCTATAATTTGATCGTAATTACCAAATCGGATTCTGTATTTCCCTGATATCACGTATCCGCTTTGTTCATTCGGATGCTTATGAAACGGGACATTATCCTCCTTCTTGTAAAGCATTTTAGTTATCATAGTATCCCGTCCATGGGATAGAACCAAAAAATCCACGCTCAGAAAACTTCTTCTCGTAGCTTTGTCGGCTGTTATTATCATGCGTTCCCCTTTTTTGTTTTACTATCGGAGCGTTTCAGGGTTTAGTTTATTTCTCCCGCTGTGGGCAAGACCGCGGGCTTAAGCTTCCTGTACTTCGCTCTCCTGGCGGAAGGGATTGAGGGAGGGGCTTATTGCTGCGATATCGGTAAAAAGCTTAATGACGTTGTGGCTCCTCAGACAGACAAATCTATTTTACTTCCACATAGACCCCATTCTTGACCTGGTACACGGAAAATCCGACGCCTATGGCATCTCCTTTATTATCAAATTTAATTTTTCCGAGAGGGGTGTCCACATAATACGTGCGAAGAGCTTTTCTTATCTTTTCGTAATCTGTAGAACCGGCATTCTTAATAGCATACAGAAGCGCCTGCGCGCCTGCGTAGCCATTCAGGAAAAAGGCACCAGGCTCGGAGCCGTATGCTTTTCTATGCGCCTCTACAGCTGCGATGGCAAGAGGATTTTTCGAAGTGTCCTTATGGCTCGTTGCATAGACCCCCTCAGCATATTTTCCAGCCACCTTGATAAAAGTGTTATCCTTTACGCCGTCATCGGAGATAAGGATTGTCTTCAAGCCTTTCTTGCGCATCTGCGTCACTATCGAGGCGGCCTCAGGGTGATAGCCTCCATATATAACGGCTTCCGCACCGGATTGCTTGATTTTTTGAACTACGGCAGAGTAGTCAACTGCGCCTTGGGTGATTCCCTCAAAGAGGACGACATGGGCTTTTTTTGAATCCTCGATATCTTTCTTCACGTTTTCCGCGAATCCCTTGCCGTAGTCGCCTTTGTCATGCAGGATTGCTATCTTTTTCAGATTGAGGTTCTTGACGGCAAAATCCACAGCCAGGGTTGCCTGATTCTTATCATAACCGATTGTCCGGTAAAAATTGGGATATTTGCCGCTCAATGTCAGATCCGTATTTGTGGCGGATGGCGACATCGCAATTACATGGCCCTCTTTATAGATGCCGAGGGCTGACTTGGTGGCTCCGCTACAAATATGACCAAGAATTACAGTAACTCCTTCAGATACAAGTTTCGTCGCGGCATTGGTGGCGACCTCAGGTTTACAGACGTCGTCCTCAGCGAGAACCTCCACCTTCCTGCCGAGGACACCCCCTTTTTCATTAATGTCCTTTGCCACCAGTTCCGCAGCCCTGGCGCTGGGAATACCGTAGGAAGCGAGATCGCCGCTCAATGGGACGGCGACCCCCAGCTTGATGGTTTCCGCAGCCGGGATTGCAGCGGTCATCATAAAATTAAGACATGTGATTGTGATAATTGAGACAAGCAGGATACTCCTGAAACGTGTTTTCATGCAGTTTCCCTCACGCGGCTTGAGATGTAATTGCGTTATTTAAATTATACCACTTGTTAATGCAAGCACTAATCTACTCAAGACAAGCCCAGGTTTTCTATAAGTCAGGCTTTGTCATTTTGATTTTATGCTGAGCCAAAAAGATATTCCTGTAATAAGTATTTGTCGTAATCTAAATGTTGACAAAACCCTCTTTAGCAACCGTGATATCACTTCTACTCGTGAAGAACTTTCGGTAAGCTACTTTCATCACTAAGTAAGAATTCTATTTAATTGAGCAATCGCCCTGGATACTTTTTAATCTACTGGATACCGTAAGCCGGATACTTTTTATCCACCTTTGCCAAAATCAACCATCTCCAATTACAGAATATGGTTTTAATTTGAGGTATTTGTCGTTCGTCGCCCTGCCCGGTATGTTTCTTGCTAAATTGACTAAACACTACTTTGCTAAAAAGGAGATAAGTACATAAAAATAATAGTTACGATTTTTGCAGTCATCTCTGCTCCGCGGACATTGTCGCACTGAGCAATTTTCGCCAGCAATTATCTGACAAGAAAGCGCAGATGAAATGGCGTAAAATTCCCCCGCAGGAATAGATTGTGAAACCTGATAAGAGGCCGGATAGACAGCATGCCTTGTCCTGAGTTTATCACTGTCAGTATAACGGTTAATTCCCGTCAGAAGGATGAAAGGCATTTAGGAGCTTGTCGGAAAATTGGGATCCCCCAGTGATGACGTATTATAGTATTCTTATCAGCCTTTTGCTGCCATTACAAAAAAGGTGAGTGTGCTTCAAGGAGATGTGGGGCATGCAGATGGATGAAAATAGCTGTGACTCCGATGAATGACAACATACAATTTTCCTTGATAATTATATCTTCAAGATGTTAATTGTTTATGAAACTCTTTGGCTTTTCTCTTTCTTGTAACAAAGATGAATAGGGTGGGGACAGGGGGGCGATTCAGTACCGTCCTTTCCTTAATTCCCTTCTGCTGAATTAACGGCATCTTCACGGTTTGAAATTGTTCCAGTTCACTTGCAATGACTTGATGAAAAAAAATACAGACGGGAAGAGGTTGTCACGTGATGGTTGATATGAAAGCGGAAAAGCGCGCCCCATTTAAGAAACTTCTCCATGTTTTCTCCGGGCGCAGGTGGGTCTGGCTGCTGGCTGTTTGTCTCCTCGCCATCGGGGTTTACGTGTACTTTATCTACTCGGGCCGGCTGCCGTCAGTCGCAGGTAAACAAGGGACTACACCTCCGGCGCGCGCTGTGCCGGTTGTCACGGTAACTTCGACAAAGGGCGACATCAATATCTATCTCAACGGACTCGGCTCCGTAACGCCGCTCAATACAGTGACCGTGAAGAGCCGTGTCGATGGGGAGTTGATGAAGGTTTTGTTCAAGGAAGGACAGGTCGTGGACAAAGGTGCTCTCCTCGTAGAGATCGACCCGCGCCCGTATGAAGCACAGCTTACCCAAGCCTTGGGGCAGATGGTCCGTGATAAGGCGCTTCTCGCAAATGCCAGATTGGACCTTCAGCGCTACAAGGATCTGGCTGCGACGGATTCCATCGCCCAGCAGCAGTATGACACACAGAAGTCTTTGGTACAGCAACTAGAGGGAACTGTCAAGATCGACCAGGGCCAGATCGACACTGCCAGACTGCAGATAGTTTACTCGCGCATCACCGCACCCGTCAGCGGCAGGATCGGGTTGCGTCTCGTTGATCCCGGCAACATCGTTCACGCGACCGATACCAACGGCCTTGCCGTCATCACGCAGCTGCAACCCATAACCGTCATTTTCACGATTGCCGAAGATAACCTTCCCCAGGTGTTGGCTAAGCTCAAGTCCGGGGAACGCATGCCGGTTATCGCACTCAACCGTGAGCAGACAAAAAAAATCGCCGAGGGATACCTGCTGACGGTTGACAACCAGATCGATCCGACGACCGGCACGGTCCGGCTCAAGGCGCTGTTTCCGAATGAAAACAATGCGCTCTTCCCAAACCAGTTTGTCAATGCAGCCCTGCTTCTCGGCGTCAAGACGGGAACTACCGTGGTGCCCACGGCTGCCTTGCAACAGAGCACCCGTGGTACATTCATTTACGTGGTGACCCCGGAACTAACCGCGGCAGTGCGTCCGGTCAAAGTCGGCACTGCCGAGGGCGATAACGTTTCCATTGACGAGGGGCTGTCACCGGGCGAGCTCGTTGTGGTGGAAGGGGCAGATAGGCTGCGGGAGGGCAACAAGGTCGAGTTGCAGGGTCAAGGTGCCAACGGCTCCGACAAAGGTAAGTGATGAACCCTTCGCGAATTTTCATCCTTAGGCCCGTGGCAACTACCCTACTGATGGTCGCTATTCTACTGGCTGGCCTTGTCGCATACCACCTATTGCCTGTCTCCGCCTTGCCGCAGGTGGATTATCCAACCATCCAGGTATTCACCTTTTATCCCGGTGCGAGCCCCGATGTCACCGCTTCATCCATAACATCTCCCCTCGAGCGCCAGTTCGGCCAGATGCCTGGCCTCAGACAGATGACGTCAACGAGTTCCGGCGGCAGTTCGGTCATCGTACTTCAGTTTAGCCTTGACCTCAGTATGGACGTCGCCGAACAGGAGGTGCAGGCGGCTATCAATGCAGCCTCCACCTTCCTTCCAACGGATCTTCCGAACCCGCCAGTCTATAGTAAAGTTAATCCGGCTGATGCGCCGATACTTACTCTGGCCCTGACTTCAGATACGTTGCCCCTCCCGCAGGTGGAGGACTTTGCGGATACACGGCTTGCCCAAAAGATCTCGCAGCTTTCCGGTGTGGGGCTTGTCAGCATCAGCGGAGGGCAAAGACCGGCTGTCCGAATACAGGCAAACCCTACGGCCTTGGCTGCTTACGGTTTGACTTTAGAGGACCTGCGTGCGGCGATAGCCTCAGCCAATGTAAATCTGGCAAAGGGGAGCTTTGACGGGCTACGGCAGTCTTCCATTATCGGCGCCAACGACCAACTCCTGTCGAGCAAAGATTACAGACCTCTGGTAATTGCCTACCGCAATAATGCCCCCGTGGTACTTACCGACGTTGCCGATGCTATCGACGATGCGGAAAACGTAAAGCTCGCGGCATGGATGAATGATGCTCCTGCGGTGATCGTCAATATACAGCGGCAACCGGGGTCGAATGTCATCGAGGTTGTCGACCGCGTGAAGAAGCTCCTGCCGCAATTGCAGAGCTCGCTTCCTTCCGCCATTCAGGTTTCCATACTTACTGACCGTACGACAACAATCCGGGCATCCGTGCAAGACGTGGAGTTCGAATTAATGCTGGCAGTGGCCTTGGTCGTGATGGTCATCTTTCTGTTTCTTCGCACCCTGTCGGCAACATCCATCCCGAGCGTTGCTGTTCCGCTTTCTTTGGTCGGCACCTTCGGGATCATGTATCTTCTGGGGTTCAGCCTGAACAACCTGACGCTGATGGCCCTCACGATTGCGACGGGTTTCGTGGTGGATGACGCCATCGTCATGATCGAAAATATTGCCCGGTACATAGAGCAGGGCGAATCCCCGCTTGAGGCGGCTCTCAAGGGTTCTGAGCAGATTGCTTTTACCATTGTGTCTCTGACCATCTCCCTTGTCGCCGTTCTCATCCCGCTTCTCTTCATGAGTGACGTGGTGGGAAGGCTTTTCCGTGAGTTTGCCATCACCCTCGGCGTTACGATCCTGATCTCCGCAGTCGTTTCGCTTACGTTGACGCCGATGATGTGTGCGAGATTGCTGAAGCACAAACCGGAGGAACAGCAGAAGACGCTCTACCGTGTGTCGCAACATATGTTCGACCGTGTAATCGCGGCCTACGGCAGGTCTCTGCAATGGGTGCTGCAGCACCAGACGGCAACGCTCGTCGTGGCAGTGGCAACCCTCGTCTTTACAGTGCTCTTGTATACTATCATACCGAAAGGTTTCTTTCCCGTCCAGGATACCGGGCTTATCCTCGGCATTTCGGAAGGGCCGCAGTGGACATCATTTGGGGCAATGGCCGAGAGGCAGCAGGCCCTCGCCCAGACGATCCTCCGCGAACCCGCCGTGCAGAGCCTGTCCACGTTTATCGGGGTGGATGGAACTAATACGACCCTGAACAGTGGACGTGTCCTCATCAACCTGAAACCGCTCTCTCAACGTGACGCGAGCGCCAGTGAGATAATTCGCCGCCTGCAACCTGAACTCGCGAAGCTCAAAGGAATAAACCTTTACATGCAGCCGGTTCAGGATCTCACGGTCGAAAGCCGCGTGAGCCGCACACAGTACCAGTACAGCCTGGAAGACCCGAATGCCGACGAGCTCAGCCTCTGGACTCCAAGACTTGTTGAAGCATTGCGCGAGCTGCCGGAACTCCGCGACGTGAGCAGCGATCAGCAGAACCAGGGACTGCAGGCCTCGCTTGTGATTGACAGGGGCACGGCGTCGCGCCTCGGAATTACCCCACAGCTTATCGACGATACACTCTACGACGCGTATGGCCAACGGTTGGTATCAACCATGTTCACACAGTTGAACCAGTATCGAGTCATCCTTGAGGTAAAACCGGAATTCAAGGTGGATCCCGAGAAATTCGGTGACCTCTATGTCCGAAGCGCCAGCGGCGGGCAAGTGCCCCTCGGCACGTTTACCAAGTTCAAGGAAACTATGGGTCCGCTTATCATCAGCCATGAGGGGCAGTTTCCTGCAACAAACCTCTCCTTCAATCTCGCGCCGGATGCATCCCTTGGAGATGCAGTAAAGGCAATCGATTCAGCCACGAAGAAGCTTGGGATGCCGGGGAGCATCCGGGGGAGCTTCCAGGGAACTGCCCAGGCCTTCCAATCATCGCTCGTTAATGAACCTATCTTGATCCTCGCGGCACTGATAACGGTTTATATCGTCCTCGGAGTGTTGTACGAGAGTTACATCCATCCCGTCACGATCCTATCCACACTGCCTTCCGCAGGGGTGGGAGCGCTTCTTGCCCTGATGATTTTCCGCACGGATTTCAGTGTGATTGCCCTGATCGGTATCATCCTCCTCATCGGCATCGTGAAGAAAAACGGCATCATGATGGTGGACTTTGCCCTTGATGCCGAGCGCAAGGAAGGCAAGAACCCCATTGATGCCATCTATCAAGCATGCCTGCTCAGATTCCGGCCGATCATGATGACGACCATGGCAGCGCTCCTGGCGGCGCTGCCTCTGGCAATTAGCACTGGCGTGGGCGCAGAGCTTCGCCGTCCCCTCGGAATTTCTATCATCGGCGGCTTGGTTTTCAGCCAGGTACTCACGCTGTACACGACGCCGGTCATCTATCTCTGGTTTGACCGGCTCGCAAGACGCTTCGCGGGACATCGCTCCGGCGAAGCAAATAGCGAGGGCAGCGAAACATGATCGGCGCGAATTTCTCAGCCCCTTTCATTAGGAGACCGGTGGCGACAACCCTTCTGACTATAGGAATGGTTCTCGCCGGGCTGGTCGCCGTTCGTTTGCTTCCTTTGTCCCCCTTGCCGCAGGTGGACTATCCGACGGTCGCTGTATCTGCGTCCCTGCCGGGGGCAAGTCCGGAGACAATGGCAACATCGGTGGCGACGCCGCTGGAGCGGCAGTTTGCACACATTGCGGGCGTCACTGAGATGACGTCGACCAGCTACCTCGGCTCCACATCAATCGTCCTGCAGTTCGACCTGGACCGCAACATCGATGGAGCGGCTCGTGACGTCCAGGCTGCGATCAATGCGGCCCAAAGCTACCTGCCGACGGCGCTTCCTTCGCTCCCGACCTATCGCAAGGTGAATCCGGCGGAGGCGCCTATCCTCATTCTGGCCCTCACCTCTAAAACGGCCAGAAAGGAACAGATGTACGACGCGGCGTCGACCATTCTCCAGCAAAAGCTCTCTCAGGTAGACGGTGTCGGACAGGTAATAGTCGGCGGCAGTGCATTGCCAGCGGTGCGCGTGGAGTTGAATCCCCTGTCGCTCAGCAAGTACGGGATCGGTCTTGATAAAGTGAGATCTGCCCTGGCCAATACCAACGTGAACCGGCCCAAAGGACAACTGGCAAACGGCAACAAGACATGGGAGATCAAAACGAATGATCAACTGTACAAGGCGGAACTTTACCGTCCACTGGTCGTTGCCTATCAGTCGGGGGCAGCCGTAAGACTGTCTGATATTGCCGACGTGCGGGACTCGGTTGAGGATATACGCAACGCGGGTCTGGTAAACGGCAAACCCTCCGTGATGGTAATAGTGTTCCGTCAGCCAGGGGCAAATATCATAGATACGGTGGACCATGTCGTTGAGCTCTTGCCGCAGCTTGAAGCGTCCGTCCCCGGAGCAATCAACATCTCTGTCGTTCTTGACCGCACGACGACAATTCGCGCCTCATTGAAAGATGTCGAACGTACTCTGGTCATTTCCGGAATACTCGTGATTCTGGTGGTATTCGCGTTTTTGAGGCATGCTCGGAGCGCCCTCATACCGACTATTGCCATACCCGTGTCGCTCATCACCACCTTTGGAGTCATGTACCTCTGCGGCTACAGCCTGGATAACCTTTCCCTAATGGCGCTAACAATTGCCACGGGCTTTGTCGTGGATGATGCGATTGTTGTCCTCGAAAATATCACCCGTCACCTGGAAAAGGGTGTTTCTTCCCATCAGGCTGCTTTACTGGGAGCGCGACAGATCGGGTTCACCGTCCTTTCGATCAGCGTTTCCCTCGTGGCGGTGTTTACTCCCATCCTGCTCATGGGAGGGATGTTGGGACGCCTCTTCCGCGAGTTTGCCGTGACGCTATCTGCTGCAATTATGGTGTCTCTCGTGGTGTCGCTGACTGTTACGCCTATGATGTGCTCATACCTTCTGAAAGCGGAAAAGGCGCGAACACATGGATGGCTGTTTAATTTAAGCGCGCGTTTGTTTGACAGGATGCATCATGGTTACGAAAAAAGCCTGTCCCGGGCCCTGAAGCACCCACGACTCATGCTTTCCCTGATGCTCTCCACAGTAGTAATCAGCATTCTGCTGTTTGTCATTGTTCCGAAGGGGTTCTTTCCTCAGCAGGATACGGGCCGTTTGACAGGCACAATCCTGGCGGCCCAAGACATATCGTTCCAGTCAATGAGTGGAAAAATGTCGGCGATTGTCAACATCATCGTGAAGGATCCCGCAGTGGATACTGTAGCCGCATTCACCGGCGGCTCCGGCGGGCGAGCGACAACGAATACGGGACGAATGTTCATCGCCCTGAAACCTCTAGGGGAGAGGAAGCTCAACGCCGACCAAGTAATCGCAAGGCTTCGCAAAAAAATCAGCAGCGTTCCGGGGGCCCCTGCATACCTCCAGGCCGTACAGGACGTGCGCGCCGGGGGGAGGATGAGCGGAGGCCAATACCAATACACGCTTCAGGGGGAAAACCTGAAGGACCTCATGACATGGTGCCCCCTTATAGAACAGCGATTACGCCAGATTCCCGGCATTGTCGACTTGAATAGCGATCAGCAGGACAAAGGGCTTCAGGCATCGCTTGTTATCGATCGAGCCACTGCGTCACGCCTAGGCGTCAGCCCGCAGGCAATAGATAATGCACTTTACAGTGCCTTCGGCCAGCAGCAAGTATCGATTATGTATACTCAGTTGAATCAGTACCATGTGGTGATGGAGGTGGAACCTAGCTTCTGGCAACGCCCGGATACACTTCGCTATATCTATGTGTCGTCATCGACAGGGGTGCTCGTTCCCCTCAGCGCCTTCACCCGTTACGAAATGACGCAGACGGCGCTTGCAGTTAGCCATCAGGGACAATTCCCCTCAGTGACGCTGTCATTCAATCTCGCGCCCGGACTGGCTTTAGGCGATGCGGTGAAAGCGATCGAGTCCGCCACCCGGAAGATGGGATTACCGTCGAGCATTTACGGCAGCTTTCAGGGTACGGCTCAGGTCTTTCAGGCGTCCCTTGCCAATCAGCCTCTCCTGATCATTGCAGCACTGGTAGCGGTCTACATCGTCCTCGGCGTGTTGTACGAGAGTTACATTCATCCCCTGACCATCCTCTCCACGCTGCCGTCGGCGGGTGTTGGGGCATTCATAGCCTTGCTGATCTCGCGCACGGAGCTTAACATTGTCTCCCTGATCGGTCTCATCCTTCTCATCGGGATCGTGAAGAAAAACGGCATCATGATGGTGGACTTTGCCCTGGAGGCTGAACGCAGTGAAGGGAAAAGCCCGGAAGATGCCATCTATCAGGCATGTCTGCTCCGGTTCCGGCCAATTATGATGACGACCATGGCGGCCCTCCTCGGAGCAGTGCCCCTTGCTCTTGGATTCGGCGTTGGGTCGGAGCTCCGCCGTCCCCTCGGTATCGCTATTGTCGGCGGGTTGATCTTCAGCCAGATGCTAACGCTATATACGACTCCGGTGGTATATCTCTATCTCGATCGTCTGCGGCTCCGCCTGGAAGGAAGAAAAGCGGAGAGGAAGCGGCTAGCTGCCCATAGTGTAGCTGCGGGAGTGCCGGATGTGCGGTGATATGATTCGGAAGGCAGCATGTTCAAAAAAATCGTTGTTTGCGAGAGTCCATCTTGGTAAGATGAGTCATCATAAGGAATAATATATGATTCGTGCTAAATTAGGTTATCGAAAATGGAAAAAACCTCGCACACTTGCAAATGCCATCATTGCAGGTATGCTCATCATTTTCACCGCCTGTGCGGTCGGACCTGACTATGTTAGACCTAAAGCCGAAACGCCCACTGCCTACAAGGAAGCAGCAGAATGGAAGGTCGCACAGCCGCAGGACGCCGTGGTCCGCGGGGCTTGGTGGAAAATATTTCATGATCCTCAACTTGATGCCCTCGAAGAACAGGTAAATATATCGAATCAGAACGTTGCCGCGGCGGAAGCGCAATTCAGGCAGGCGCGCGCGCTCGTGCAGGCTGCGCGGGCGGGATATTTTCCCAATGTTGCAATCGGAGCCTCTGCCACTCGCTCCCTCACGTCATCTAATACCCCCAGCGTTCTTGGTTCCGCTGTTGGTACGACGAACCAGGTTTCCGACCTGCTATTGACGGGAACAGCGTCGTGGGAACCGGATATCTGGGGCAAGGTCCGCCGCAGCGTTGAAGCGAGCCAGGCAGGCGCCCAGGCAAGCGCAGCAGACCTCGAATCGATGCGCCTCAGCACCCAGGGCACACTGGCACAGAGCTACTTCCAACTCTGCGACCTCGACGCTCAAAAGAAGTTTCTCGATGCAACGGTTGCCGCCTACCAGAAATCTCTGGACCTGACGAAGATGCGCTATGCGAGCGGCGTGTCATCCAGGGCCGACGTACTTCAGGCGGAAACGCAGCTCAAAACCACACAGGCTCAGGCGATCGATGTGGGAGTGCAGCGTGCCCAATTGGAGCACGCAATCGCATTGCTCGTCGGCAAACCGCCGTCTGTTTTCTCCATCCCTGTAACGCCACTTGCTGCGAAGCCAGTTACCGTACCTTCAGGTATTCCGTCTGAGCTCCTTGAACGGAGGCCTGACATCGCCGCTGCGGAACGGCGCGTGGCAGCAGCGAATGCCCAGATCGGAGTTGCAAAGGCGGCCTATTTCCCGGATATTGTCTTGAATGCAACTGGCGGATTTGAATCTGCGAAGCTATCCGACTGGCTTTCCTGGCCGAGTCGCCTATGGTCGGTCGGCCTGAGCCTGTCGGAGACCGTATTCGATGCAGGGCTGCGGAGCGCTCTTACAGACCAGGCAATTGCAGCTTATGACCAGATGGTGGCGTCTTATCGTCAAACTGTGCTTGGGGGGTTTCAAGAAGTGGAAGATAATCTCGCTGCGCTACGGATACTGGAGAAAGAATCTCTCGTCCAGGGCGAAGCTGTAAGTGCCGCGCGAAAATCCCTGGAGTTTAGCATGAACCAGTACAAAGCCGGAACAATCAGCTACCTCGACGTCGTGACTGTGCAAACCATATTGCTCGCAAATGAAATAACCGCCATAAATCTTCTCGGTCGCCGGATGTCCGCCAGCGTACTCTTGATCGAAGCGATCGGCGGCGGTTGGAATTCCTCAGCGCTCCCGTCAAACAAGGATCTCAACAGCATCAAGGATGACAAGCATGATTAGTCAATCAAGTACAGGGTTGTTCGAATCGCAACAGTGATCTACTCACCAATGATTTTCACAAGAGCCCTTTTCCTCCTCCTGCCGTCAAATTCTCCGTAAAAGATTTGCTCCCAGGGGCCGAAATCGAGCCTGCCGTTTGTAATCGCAACGACTACTTCCCTGCCCATGATCTGACGTTTCAAATGGGCGTCCCCGTTATCCTCACCGGTACGATTGTGACGGTACTGTGAAACAGGTTCGTGAGGCGCCAGCCTTTCCAGCCATTCTTCATAGTCCTGATGGAGGCCGGACTCATCATCGTTGATGAAAACTGAAGCCGTGATGTGCATGGCGTTTACAAGTGCAAGGCCTTCGGTTATTCCGCTATCTCTAAGGCATTGTTCCACCTGTGGTGTAACGTTTACGAAAGCTCGACGGGTTGGAATGTTGAACCAAAGTTCTTTTCTGTAACATTTCATTTTTTACTCCTCTTTGTTTGAAATGCAAAATTAAATTCAACCTTGTTAAGCGAGTGGTGAACTCTCAAATATATTTCCTTAAGAATCACCATGCCCCGTGGGGCACCACGAAGGCATGAAAATAAGTTATTATAGTCTTCGGCGGTTCTATTTTCGTATTAATATCTTTTTTATATAGAAGTATCCTTTACGCAATGTTTATGCTGTGATACTCATAGCTGCCCGGTACTCCGGAACGGGCAGCAATCGCCACTTCTCCTCTCCCTGCAACTCAAGCACACTGGTATGGTAATCTAGGATACTCGCGCGATGGCCGACGCTGATATAATGGATATTCAGTTCATTTAATTTTCGGTAGAGGTTGGCCTCGTTTTCCAGGTCGAGGGCGCTCGTAGCCTCGTCCATGACGGCATACTTGGGCTGGTTCATCAGCAGCCGTGCAAAGGCCAATCTCTGTTGTTCGCCCAGAGAAAGGACATCGGCCCAATCTAATTCCACTTCGAATCCGCCTACCCGCCCCGGCAGATCCCCAAGCCTGACCGTTTCCAGAACGCGTTCTAATTCTTCTTCTGAGACCTGCCTTTCCAATCGGGGGTAGAGCAACTGATCCCGCAGTGATCCAAGCAGCATGTAAGGTTTTTGCGGAAGAAAAAAGATATCAGACAAAGGCGGCCGCTCGATCTCGCCTGTGCCCTGTGTCCACAATCCTGCGATCGCCCTGAGGAGGGAACTTTTCCCTACGCCACTCTGACCTACAACTACCATATTCTCACCTCTTTTTAAATCTACAGTCAAATCATTAATGAGCATGCGATTAGTGTTCGGCGTAAGGAGGGTTAGATTATTCAGGGCAAATCGGTCTGTCTCGTGAGACTTGATGCCGGGGGGTGGTGCCAGGGCAGGAGATGTTATGTCGGCAAAGGTTGACAGGCGCTGCACACCTGCAGCAAAATTTGTTATCTGTTCAATTTGGGCAACGATCAGCGAGAGCGACGCATACACCTGTGTGAAAGCGAAATTCGCCTGTACCATGTCGCCGTATTGGATTTCGCCGCCGAAGTATTGGGGAAACAGCACGAGAAATGGCAAGACCACAGGGAGGTAGCTGTATGCCGTCGTGAAAAATGATAGATTCCGCTGCCAGCCGATAAGGAGGTTGAAATTTCGTAATACGTTGCGGAAACGCTCCCCGATATGGGCAATTTCTGGTTTCTCGCCCTGATAAAAGGCAATCGACTCGGCATTGTCCCGCACATGGACAAGCGAGTAACGGAAATCTGCCTCGTACCGGAGCTGATTGAAGTTCAAGCGAACAAGACGTCTTCCTATTAAGACAGTGAGGACACTCCCCACTAAAGAGTAGCCCAAGACCACGGCCACAAGGAGAACCGATTTCGACCAGAGAATCCCGGTAAAGGAAGCGAGATCCATTAGAGAGCCCAGTAATATCAAGAGAAAGACGAGAGACGTCCGGGTGAACGAACGAATATCTTCCATGATACGCTGATCAGGGTTGTCTATCTTCGAGCTTACCTCAATCTCATAATAGTTGCGGTTCTTAAAATAGTTATTGAGAAACTCTTCCGTCATCCATTCCCGCCAGCGCATTCCCAGATAATTCTGTACGTAGCTGTATAACGCCACAATAGGAATTCCCACAAGGAACCCGCAGAAATATACAGCAACGAACAGATACGCCATGTCCTGATTTTTCTCGACTAGGGCGTTGGTGAAGTAATTGCTGATATAGCTGAAGGCAACGTTGATCCCTGTCACGGAAAAGGAAAGGAGAAGAACAACAGCAAGGAGCGTCCACGCCCGCCTGCGGGCATGCAATTGTGAAGCAAAGAGCATGAAACATGCAGCAGGAATTATCAGGGTGCCAGCGACAATGATCCAGGCATTGCTGTGAAAGATTTCCTGAAGGAGTGATAACAGTCCGGATGCCACTTTGGCTGTTACGGAAGGTGCTACAAGGCTTCCTGCCATGGTAATTCCTGCAACAACTATGAATAGGACGCCGAAAAGGAAAACAAGTAACATCAATAAAAGCAGAAGCATGTACCAGCCTCCGCCGGGGACAGTTGGAAAAAAATAAGGCTGTGCAATAGTGACAAATCGATTCCACAGGGAACGCTTAATCTCGTTCATCGATGAACATTCCTTTCCGATAAAAGATTTTTACTGTAGAAATTGCGTTTCGCCTCTCATCGCCGTAAAGGACGATTACCGGGGGAGAGACTCTTTGAAGTTATTTCGTATTTTGTCAACAAGATAAGATCGCGTCATGGCTGTTATATAACCAAATTTATGGTGGAATGGAATCACAGAATGAGGAGGATAAGCGCCAATATATAACGTGCACTCCATCCGGTTTTAACAAATAAGTATAATTTTTCATCATAACCCAGATCTAAAAGATTGTAATTGTGGCAAGGTCCATCTTCATCTGGATGTGATCAAGATTAGCCGCAAGGATTTCCAGGAGAAATGTTCGACATAAGTAAGTTGATCAGATTTCCCGCTGCAATAAAATAATCGATGTCTTTTCGGCGTGGGCGAGGTCGTTGATAACTAGATACAGCGCTTTCTTCTTTCTTGTTGTTTTTCTAATTCAACCCATTCACAAGACATTTCATATGGATATCTTGCATTTTCGTATAGGCTCAGATGTGAGTAAATTTATCAGATAAGAAGCGCTGCGAAAAGCTTTACACTCCCGTCAAAAAATAAAGCCTTCTCGCGTAATAAAATTACTAACCCAATTCCCACCCCTCTGGATACTTATTAGTCAACTGTATACAAGAAAATGGATACATTTTATCCATATTATCTCTCATAAAAATCAAATTGCGCCACGTCAGTCGATATATTATCTGTAGTATCAATTACGTATGACACCGGAAACTTTTGGTCTATTTCTTGCTGATTGTGTGTGAACAACTTGAAAGACGGTGGGTTATCACCACCATCATCGTAACTTTGATAGATGAAAAAGCGAGCCGTGCTAAAAGTAAATCTTCTGTTACAAATTCAGATTGTCTTGGCGGCTTTGGTATTTTATCTTGGGGGCAAATGGATGATTCCATGTTTGAGTTTCTAATAGAGTGAGTGCTGCCATTCATCCACTTTCTAAGAATTAGGTGTTCTGGCAAATTTTTATGACAATCGGTGGATAAGTTAATGAATTAAATATTACATTCTTGAAGATTAGTAAAGCTAGGACTAGCAAAATGAATCTTAGAGAAGTACGTGAGATATGCAAGAAAAAAGGCGCTGAAGTCAGGATTGGCCGAAGAAAAAAGATATCATTCGTGATTATCAAATGATTGAAGGCTATTCACCCCGGGTTCATACAAAAGATGCATGCGCGGACGCTTGTCTATGGAAGGAAGATTGCACAAATCTCAAAGGAAAGGGAAATGGGAAAGGCAGCGGGAGGCGTACATTCTGCTCTTCTGCCGGGATTTGATTATGTTAAGGGGATTGCCCTCATACTAGTATAAACATGAAAAGACAGCAGGAAAATACTCAGAGATATTTTCTCCTGAGCACTTTCGTTGATTAAAGATATATATGGGACTACAAACAAAAATTCGTAATAACCTGCGGGATTTCCAAAGAGTGAGTATGTGCCACGTGGACTATTTTAAAAAAAAACCAAGATCATTTATTTGAGTTATCTGTCTCCTGGTGAATTTGATTATAGGGGTTATTGATTATTTAACGGGTTACGAAATAGGAATGGCGGTCTTTTATTTATTACCGATTGGCCTTTTATCTTGGCTTATCAATAGAAAAGCCGGAATTATTATGTCGGTTATTAGTACTGTAACAATAATCTCTACAGATATTTTGGCGGGTAAAGTCATTCAGAATTATTTCACCGATTCTTGGAATCTTTTTATCCACTTCAGCTTTTTTACAATTGTTGTTTACTTAATATATCAGGAGAAAATGAGTTCAGATAAGAATGAAATACTTATACTCAAGCTTCAGAAGGCACTCGATGAGATAAAGACATTAAGTAGCCTGTTATCCACTTGTTCTTTCTGCAAAAAAATTCGTGACGATAATGGTCACTGGAAGCAGATAGAGCTCTTCGTTAGTGATAAAAATGCGGAATTTAGTCACGGTATTTGTCCGGAATGCAAGGATAATCTATATCCAGAGCTCGCAAAAAAGAAGTGGGTAAGGTTATGACCAATTGTTATGTTTGAAACGGTTATCTTTGTTGATCTAGGTTGTTCCAAACTTTTTTCAGAAGCACAGGCCCTAGAATCGATAATTTCTGACACGAAACGAGGAGGCAGCGCAGTTTGTTTAGGAAGGATGTCTCGTTTTAAAAGGGGGATAATATTGAATCGGTGTTTCAGCTCTGGTCCAAGTGGCTGGCCCGCTGTTTGGACGTGTGGTGGTGTCGCTCGTCTTTGCCTATACGACTGACATCACAAAAATAGACAGAATCGGTAATTTTTCGCATTTCGCATCATGGGTACGGGCTGTCGGGTTTTCTTGCTTCCTGTATTTTTCCTGTTGTTTTCTTATTTATTTTTGGTTGATGGAGGACGAAACTTGGCTTCCTGCCCTTGTGCGAATTGTCGCGGCGAATACCCTTTTCCTGATCATTTCCCAGTACAAAGAGTTGAACTGGCTTTGCATCATGATCTTTGAGGATCGCAGAAAATTCAAAGGGCTGTACTGGACACAGGCGACGTTGCCCGTAATTATTTTCGTATTATTCCAGATTACTATCCGGAGAGTCGCCATGCAACCCTCAGCTAAATCTCTTGATTTGCGATGTACACCGCATTAACACACATTCTTTTCCTTGCTGCTTTGAGGGCTGTGATATTAGTCGGCGTTTCGCTCTTTGCAATTGTCGCGTTGCAGCAATGCAATAATAAAGCAAACTCTTAGAAAACATTAACAACTGTATGGGCAGTGTAGACATGTCGATTATGCATAAGCGGTGGCCATCTAAGTTATTGATGTTTCCTGTCGTTTCAGGTACTATTAACTGATGCGTCAGTCCTGGTTCTCTATTTTTGATGTGGTGCTGTCTGGTCATTATTAAGACTTTGTAAAAAGCAAGTATATTCATGGTGAGGTTTATGACTCCGTTTAAGCAATCCCTTATGTTTCGCATGATCCAGTTATTCGTCGTGCTCCTGTTACTGGTGCATTACAGCAATCCAGCCGCTGCCGTTGAGCAGAACTCGTACGACAACCTCAAGATCGTTAACGATGCATTTGTGATCATCGAAAAGAATTACTTCGAGCCGGTGGATTCCAAGAAGCTCGTCCAAGGGGCTCTGAACGGCATGCTCCAATCCTTGGACCCCCACAGCGCGTATTTGACGGCCGATATGTACAGGGAACTTGAAGCGGAAACAAAAGGTAGCTACGGGGGTATTGGCCTTGAGATCGCAGTTCTCAATGACGTCCTTACGGTCATATCACCAGTTGAGGGTGCTCCCGCGTATAGAGCGGGGATCAGGGCGGGGGATCAGATCATTAAGATCAACGACAAATCCATTAAGGGCTTGTCCATTGCGGACCTCACCGGTAAATTAAGAGGCGCTGTAGGCACGAAGGTAAAAGTCACCATTATGCGTAAGGGCTTTACAAAGCCCAGGGATTTCATTGTCACTCGGGCGATTATTAATATGCAAAGCGTAAGCTACAGCAACTTGGAACATAATATTGGTTACATCAGGATTTCTCATTTTCAGGCAAAGACAACCGACGAACTGAAACAAGCCTACAGTGATCTTGCAAAGCGCTCAAAACCTTTAACCGGATTGATTCTGGATCTACGAAATAATCCGGGAGGCCTTTTGGAACAGTCTCTTACCGTATCGGAATTTTTTCTTGAAGGAGGAAGTTCCATAGTCTCGATCAAGGGAAGAAACGCAAGCGATGACGTAACGTTTACTGCCGAAGCTGACGGGGAAAAGCCGACCTGTCCCATCATTATTTTGATCAATGAAGGAAGTGCCAGCGCAGCGGAAATTGTGACTGGAGCCCTTCAAGATAACGGGAGGGCTGTTATCCTTGGAATCCGGACATTCGGAAAGGGCTCTGTCCAAGGAGTGATCCCTTTTGAGGACGGTTCGGCTATGATGCTGACCGTGGCAAGATATTACACACCCAAAGGAAGGTCTATCCAAGCTGAGGGAATAATCCCTGATATTAAAGTCGAGTTCGCAGAACCGGCCGAGAAAGAAGAAGAACAGCCAGCCGCAAGAGAAAAGGATATAGAGGGACATATCAAAGGTGATGAGGAGCATGGCGCTGTGCAGGGATCGATTCAGGCAAAAGGAGATTTAGATGCTATGAAAGATAATCAATTGAAGGCTGCAATAGAACTTCTAAAGAGTTGGGATATACTGAGAACCATGGAGAAGAAGTAATCATAGTTCATGCGATCTAGCTTTATCACAATGGTTATTTTTCATAGCCACTGATCGAAATGCGATAAAGAATAATGCTCTTACCGGCTGCATAGATATCAATTACCACGTGAAATTATAAGCAGCATTATATTTGTGAAGGGGTTGAATCTACGAAATTGTTTTTGCCTATAAATATAGGTTCTCCTATCAAAATTAATGAAATCTTTTGAAGTATATCTTGAGAAGATATTAAGCTATTTTGAAAAGCAGTTAACGCTCTTTGTGAGCTTAATTGGGTTGATTATTGTTGTCTTTATAGGGTGATGGATTATCTCACGGGATATGAAATAGAACTTGCGATATTTTACTTAATTCTGATTGCATTCGTCACATGGTTTGCAGGTAAAAGAAGCGGAGCATTAATATCGGTTATTAGTACGATAATCATATTCATTGCAGATCTGTTTGCAGGTAAAGTTTTTTCACATTCCCTCATCGGCTTTTGGAACACACTGGCCACACTTGGGATCTTCCTTATCATTGTCTTATTGCTGTCATCATTAAATAACGCATTTGAGAGGGAGAGGGTATTAGCTCGAACAGACTCGCTAACCGGAGTGGCGAACCCCAGATATTTTAAATTGCTGACCAATCTTGAAATTGAGACGCGCCATTGATATAAGAGTTTCATCACATTCACATATATTGATTGTGATAATTTTAAAATCCTCAATGACAGATTCGGACATAACACTGGGGATGATCTATTAATTCTCGTGGCCAAAACACTACGTGAGGATATCCGAAAAACTGATATCGTTGCAAGATTTGGAGGTGATGAATTCGCCATCCTGCTACCGGAAACCGGAGGAGAACAGGGGGGAAACGGTTATTGAAAAAATTCAGAATATGCTCTTCGAAATCATGAAGGAGAATGGCTGGCCTGTAGAGGTGAGTATCGGTGCCGTGACATACCTCAATGCACCAACTGCAGCCGATGAAGTCATAAAATATGCGGATAACCTGATATATTCAGTCAAGAGTTCGGGGAAAAATAACTTAAAAAATGAAGCGTATGGTTTAGAGGTTAAAAGAAATATTCATGACGAAAATTCCAATGCGTAAGATTTTCGGTCTCTTGTGTGGGCTATTGATCTACTGTGCCCCCGTACATGCACAGGAGCTTTATCTGCTTGGCGGATCACTCTCAGATACCTCGAGCAGTGACCACTCATATAGCTGGTCCGTAGAATATATGCAGGCTTTGGGAGAATACACAGCAGTTAGTGTCTCATGGTTGAATGAGGGCCATTTGCCCCAAAACCACCGCGACGGCCCGACTGTGGAGCTCTGGGGACACACCGAGCGGATAGACAAACAATTCGTCTTAGCCGCTGGGGTCGGACCTTACTATTTCTATGATACCGAATTGGCAAGAAGAGGACGCCGTTTCTCCGACGAACATGGCGTGGGAGGAGTCTTCAGCCTCGCCGGTTTTTGGTACACGGAAAGTCCGTGGGTTATCCAGTTACGCAGCAATTTAGTTACGACTAATAGTGTCGATACATATTCTGCAATGGTCGGAGTGGGGTATCAACTCGATTATTCATCGGCACATGGTCCATCGTCTGAAGCAGGGCCCCCGCGTGCGAAAACGACGAATAACGAGATAACAATCATGCTCGGGCAAACCACTGTCAACAGCGCAAATTCCCCGCAGTCATTAGCTCAGAGCATCGAATACCGCCGGGGTATTGCACGATACGTAGACTGGACTATTGCATGGCTCAACGAGGGTGATAATGGTCTCATCAACCGCAACGGCATCCTTTCTGAAGCCTGGTTGGTCCGGGCTTTTCTTGATGATCATTTGGCCCTTGGAGTTGGCTTGGGTCCCTACTTCCTTGTTGACGAACACGGCCATGGAGATAGGTATACTGTGGCGGGCGTTATCACGTTATCGGCGAGCTATCGATTCAACCCGAACTGGTTGGCCCGTCTCTCCTGGAATCGCATTACCACAAATTACAACCGTGATAGCGACGTGATCATGATCGGGCCAGGTTATCGCTTTTAAACCGGTTAAGACAATTTGATGATATACTAACTCCGCAGGGTAAGGATTTCAAATTAAAGATGTTGAATGGTGATATCGAAGGTGTCAAAAAGGACAAGGTGTAGCAGACAATAGGATGATCGATTTCCGTTTTTTTAAGAGATCGTAAATTATCTTAAATAACTCAAAATAGAATTATTATTCTATATTGAAAATTAGCCTATAGACAGCCATAAACTGTGATATGATTTTGCGATGCGATTCTCCTTTTTGAGAATTCACTGATGGTGTATTTGCCATAACGGGGGAAGACATACAATAGCTGCCGGATTCCCGCCTGAAACCCCCCAGCCCTCCTTGCCAAATGGTCTACAGAGAGAGTGGATTAGCGTATAGAAATCCCTCTCAATCTCACTTTACAAAGGGAGAAACATACTGGGGAAGGACGGCGAGAAATCAGGTATTGTCTCGAAACAGTCGTAGCCAGATGGGTCCACTCATGGCTACCAATCCCAGTGTGGCGAAGGCAAATCCCCATCCGTACGTTCCGTTGCCGGAGACATCAAGCACGAAACCGAAGGCGAGGGGTGCAAGAAATGCCATACCGAATCCGACAAAGGCATACAGCGCCAGGGTCCTGCCACGTTCAGAATCATGTGCAGCTGCGACGACACCGGCTGTCAGCGCACCGCTGTCGAGCATTATAGCAATCCCATAGAGCAGACAGAGTGCCGCGACCATAATAAAAGGAAGAGCGGCGGTAAAACCTATGACACAGCCGATGAGGCCGGCTGCAAGCATAAAAATGGTGATGACACGCCTGCGTTCCGAAAGCAGCGCCAGTTCATTGCCCAGGATACTTGCAGGTACGCCTGCGAAAAGAACGATCGTTGCCAGATTCTGCGGGCTGATATGATATTCGTGCATGGTTTGCAAGCTTATACCGAAAGCAAGAAAGGCGACGAGCCACGTACGAAACCCGAAGAGTTCCCAGCAGTGAACCGCATATCCGCACATATAGCCTGCGGCCGAAGTGTTTCGGAGAGCTTCGCGAAAATTAAAAGAGGAAAGGAGGGGCTCTCTTAGCGACAGTTCAGGCGTCTTTGGTTTAACGGCAAGAGCGAAGATCAATACGGCTCCGAGACAGCCTAAGGACAGTATCACAGCCGAGGAGCGCCAGTCAAGCCAGGTCACCAGCCACCCGGACAGAAATACCGATATAGCCGTTCCAATACCATACGAAGACGTGTAAAAAGCAATAGACCTGCTCTGAGTTTTTCCTGTGATGTGATCGCTGAGTGCCTTCAGCCCCGGCATGTACGTTCCGGCCAGGCTTACACCTGCGCAGAATCTGAATAACATTGCCGTCAGGGTGCCTTGGGCAAGCCACCCGAAGGCTGCCATTGAGACTGCACCGAAAACGGCCGAAAAGAGATAGATGCGGCGCGGGTCAATCTTGTCGGTGAGACTTACAAGAATGGGCACAAAGACTGCGTATCCCCCATAGAAGATGCCGTTGATCCAACCCGCATCCGTATTGCTGAGACCCCATTGAGCCTGAAAGCCTGGAAGAAGGGCAGGAAAGTACATCGTCCCGGCCATGGAGAAAATTTCGGCAGCACATATACAAATGACGAATCTAATCTGACTGTTCATGCGCAGAAAAAGATGAGGATCAAAAAAATAATTGCCCTTGTCGGATTTTTCTATCATTCTTTTCGGATTATTGTAATAATCAATTACATTGAACTCAATCGATTTTTTAAATTTATCATATGGAAAATGCATTTCAAGAAAATGGCGGCATTGAAGCGGTACTATTTGATTTCGGAGGCGTTCTCTCTGAAGAGGGCTTCAAGAACGGCCTCCAGGCAATAGCAAGAGTGAATGGACTTGACGAAGAGAGTTTTGTCAGGACTGCCAGCGATGTGATCCATGCCTGTGGATACGTTATCGGCAAAGTTTCTGAAAACGCCTATTGGGAGATGCTGAGGGGGGCTACCGGCATTAGGGGTGATGATCAGCACCTAAGAAATGAAATATTATCGCGTTTCAAAATGAGAAAATGGATGATCGACATAGTGAAAAGTCTCAAGGAGCTTAAAGTCTGTGTTGGTATCCTCAGTGACCAGACAAACTGGCTTGATGAACTCGATGCCCGCGATAATTTCTTCCGACAGTTCGATCATGTTTTCAACAGCTATCATATGGGGAAAAGCAAAAAAGACCCGAGTCATTTTAAGGATGTGGTCCGGATATTGAAGATTGAGATTCATAAGGTACTCTTTATCGACGATGACGCGAGAAACTGCGAAAGGGCTGAACGGGCGGGGTTGAAGGTTATTCATTACAGGGACCGTAGACTGTTTCTCGAAGAGATAGCGCGGTATTTTCCGGGAATAATATCATAGAACATAGTGCAGACCGTGAGATCGGTCATATTGGCAGGACCAAAGCCCTGCACTACATCTGCGTAACGTCTTTCCATTTGACACATAAATGCATTTTTCTTATACTCTTATATCTTTTCCGCTTGAAACCCCTCATTTCTTATTAACCAAATTAGAAAAGGAGGGCCCATGCAGCTGATAAATCAACTGGATGCCATCTTTAAACCCAAGAGTGTTGCGGTGATCGGAGCTTCACCTGCTCCCGGCAAACTTGGCTATGATGTTTTCTACAACCTGATCCATGCCGGCTTTGCCGGTCCGATATATCCGGTCAACCCGAAAGCGGATGAGATCCTGGGTCGCTCCGCATTCAAGCAAATCGGCGATATTTCACCATCACCGGATCTTGCGGTGGTGATAATTCCGGCAAAGGCAGTGTCCGGTGCAATCGACCAGTGCGGCGTGGCGGGCGTTAAGGCAGCCGTAGTCATTACGGGCGGGTTTGCGGAGGCGGGAGAAGAAGGTGAGAAACTTCAGGTAGAGCTGGCCAATACCGCGCGCCGCTATGGCATCCGGGTGATCGGTCCCAACTGTCAGGGAGTGAATAATCCTCATCAAAATCTCTGCGCGTCATGGCCGCTGCTTACCAGGAAGGGCCGCATGGCCTTCATCTCCCAGAGCGGGACTGTCGGGGCGGCGCTCATGGATTGGGCGAGCGAGGAGCATCTCGGGGTAAGCGCCTTCTTAAGTCTCGGCAATCGTGTCGACGTCGATGAAACAGATTGCATTCAATATTTTAGCCATGATCCCAATACAGAAGTAATAGCCCTGTATGTGGAAGGTGTCAAGCGACCAGTTGAATTTCAAAAAGCCTTGGCCGTGGCCAAGAAACCCGTCGTCATTTTGAAATCCGGACGTACGACGAGGGGCCGGATTGCGGCAGAATCGCACACCAAGTCAATGGCGGGAGTGGATGCCGTTTACGACGCCATCTTCAGGAAATACCGGGTCCACCGTGCCGATACCATCGAAGAACTCTACGACTACGCCAAGGTATTAGCTTACATGTCCAAGCCTCCAGGGAAACGCCTGCTGAATATTACAAGCTCGGGAGGTTCTGCCATCTTGGCCATCGATCAGGCCGAAAAACTCGGGTTCGAATCGCCGCGACCGGCAACCGCGTTGAAGGAACGGTTGCGTGCAATATTGCCAGTACACTGTTCGGTTGATAACCCCATAGATCTTACGGGAGACGTGATCGGCGATCCGACCCTGTACAGCAAAGTAATCGATGCGGCAAAAGGCGACTATGACACGATGGTCATCATTTTTGGCGATCCGATTGTCGGCGCATCGAAAATTGTCACTCCGGGCGCCTCCGAGGTGGTTGTCTTCCTGGGCGGTGCCGATGTCGAAAGGGAGGAGCGCATTCTGATTCACGAGAGGGGTATACCGGTCTTTCCCACTCCGGAGCGCGGCCTCAAGGCTTTGCATCAGTTCTTCCGGTTTGAGAGCCGCGCCGTTATTCATCCTTCAGCTCATGTGTCGACCTCCGGTCTGCAATTGATGGGTGCAAGTGAGGCAGTGACGCTACTCGATGAGGCAGGCATTCCTGTGGCTGCTGCGAAACTGGCCAAATCGCCCGAGAATGCAGCAGCATTGGCACGTAAGTTTGCCACTCCGGTGGTTCTCAAGGTGTCCTCGCCGGACATAGCCCATAAGAGTGATGTTGATGGTGTACGCCTTAATCTATCCACCGATAAGGAAATACGTACCGCCTATCACGAAATAATGGCAAGCGCAGCCGCTCGCGTCCCCCATGCCCGGGTCGAGGGGGTGACCGTATCACCCATGGCCGAAGCGGGCGGCCAGGAAGTTATTGTGGGTATTTTCACGGATTCCCAATACGGCCCCATTCTGATGTTCGGCTTGGGAGGAATCTTTACGGAAATTTACAGGGATGTACAGTTCTGCCTGCTCCCTGCTTCAAATGAAGAGCTGCGGCAGACGATTGAGAGCATTACCGGGTATCCACTTCTCGCCGGTGTCCGGGGCCAACACCCGAAAGACGTAAAGAAGTTGATAGAAGTAATGAAGGGTGTATCGAAGCTGGCAATTGATAATCCGGAAATTGATCAGATTGATCTGAACCCTGTGTTCGTCTATGAACAGGGTGTCCTTGTCGTGGACGCCCGAATCTTCAGGCGGATGTCTTAGGCGCCTATATGGCCTTGGCTGGCAGCATTGTCGCGTTTGATGGACCATGTATCTCAGCCTTCAGTGGATTTTGTGATCCTTGAGCAGGTTGGCCATGATCAGACCGTAAAAGCTTTCGCCGCCAGACTGGTAATACCAGCCCAGGTGGGTGAAGCAATTTGCACATACAGCGATGCACCAGGTGAATCCTGTAAACCAGGTAGCATCGTATGTGGGGATACCGTAGATGAAACATCCCCATGCCATTGAAAAGCAGCCGACATGGAATGTTGTTCCAAGAGGATTCGTAAATATATGTGCGTGTTGACCCCTTACCGCAATGCTGTATTCAACGGTTGTGATCTCGTTTCTACACTTTTTACAAATGATTGACTCTTTCTTTTTTTCTGTTTTCGTTTCCTCAAGTATTTTCGAGCAGACGGCCTCGATTTGCTTTTCCGCAGATTCCTTGAGTGTCCGCAGACTGACTATGTGATATGGATATATTTTATGGCTTACGCGAAAAGTCATATTCAAGAAACTTCCATGCTTCGCGGTGATGGTTGATGTTTCTGAACTGAACGTAACAATCTTATTTTACTTGATTTGAAGCCCTAAAGCAAATTACCAAGAGAGCCGATTATTGTTAAGAGGTGTCTGGGAGTGATGCCGGGAATTAAGAGAAGAGTCGAATCTAAAGTAGCGATAATTATTCTTATGGTTCTAAGTATATCACTGCCTGTCTGCTCTGCGGAGATGTACAGATGGGTTGATAAAGAAGGGGTAATGCACTTCTCAGACTCTCAACCTGAAGGTATCAGCGAGACTAAACGGCTGAAGGTGGACGATGCGGTGCCGAGAGAAGAAGTCCCCGGCGTGATTCAGGAAGTACCCGAAGAAAAGGTCACAGCACCACAACCGCAACAGAACACAGAATCAGGCAGGATAACTTCAAAAACGCAACAGAAATTGCAGAATTTCCCCCTGGTCTTCCAGAAGAACAATTGGTGTGCCTTTGCCAGCATGGAAATGGTTTTTAAATACTACGGCTTGGACATTGATCAGGATGCGATTTACAAGAATTTAAATGCACGGAGGCATAGCATCGTAAGGGAAGGAGAAGGACTCGATACGGGAACAGTAGCCCGCTTCATGAGCAGGGCAGGACTTAATGTTGATTATCATGAAGAGGGCGATCTGGAAGCCGTAAAAAGTTATATTGATAAAGGCATTCCTGTGATGTGTGGACGCATCGCACCCGGGAAATGGGAAGGTACACTGCACATGGCGGTGATAATAGGATACGACGATGTATATAAGACAGTCGTGCTTGCTGATCCCGGCTATGGCCGTGAGATATCAATTGGCTATGATGAGTTTATGGATGAGTGGGGAAGAGCCAATAGACCCATGATTGCTGTGTCCAAATAAATATAAACAGAACGTGTGAAATAAAAAAGCAGTTGGCCACTATGCATCGTATAAAACCCGGCGGATTGATTCTCTTGACAAACTTCACATGCCTGTGTTACGCATCACTGCAACACAGGTAACCCGCAAGGGCGTTAGGGAAGGCGGTGAAAATCCGCTACGGGCCCGCCGCTGTAACCGGGGACGAAAACCGCAAGGGCCACTTTCCTCCAAGGATGGGAAGGCGCGGCGAGTAGAAAGAGCCGGAAGTCAGAAGACCTGCCTGCAGAGCAAACGTAGTTTTGACCTGTGCGTGGTATAGGCAAAGCTGAATTCACCGTAGATGAAAAACGGCATCCACGGATCAATAAAATGGTTCGTGGATTTTTTATTATTTTTATGGCACAAAGTTTGTGACTCTTGAGACACCGAGATATCGTGATCACGGACGTGTCCATGAGCCTCTTGGGGCATCAGCAGGTCAGGGCCGTCCGGGTGCTGCTCCGCAAAGAAATGCCCTGCCGGTGTATCTCGAGTCCAATGGCACGCTGCAGGGAAAAGGCAGCAGTTGTTATGGAAACTGCTGATATGGACTTCACCGTAGATCCCGATCTGAGAGAAATCGATTTTGGTCGGTGGAAGGCATGGCCTTAGAGGAAATCCAGAAGGCTTTTCCCGAGGAAATCGATAAATGGGCTCAGTTCAATGCCGATTTTGCTTTTCCGGGCGGGGACAAAATCGGAGATTTTCACGGAAGAATCGTCGGCGTTGCCCAGCGTCAGGTGACAAACCCGGTCGACACCATTCTCGTATGTGCGCACGGAGGTGTCATCCGTCTCCTCATCTGTCATTTCCTGGGGCTCCAGCCCTGGCACTACATACTTTTTAATGTGAAGCATACCTCCCTCACAACTATCGAACTGTTTAACGGGTCCGGTATCCTTTCACGATTGAATGAAACAGGACAGGTGTAGTAAGAGGTCGAATCGGGTGGCAAAGATAATTTTCATAACAGGGGGCAGCAGGAGCGGCAAGAGTACCTATGGCCAACGTATAGCCGAATCGATCTCCGGCACCCGGACTTACATTGCAACTTGTCCGGTCATCGATAAGGAAATGGAAGATCGCATACGGAAGCATAAAGAAGCCCGTAAATCGGCTTCCTGGCAGACTCTTGAAGAATTGACGGATCTGGCCGGGGCCCTGCGCAGATCAAGGGGAAGCCAGGTTACCCTCGTTGACTGCCTTACCTTGTGGGTTAACAATCTCATATACGAAGCAGAGCAAGAAGAGAAATATCTTGATGAAGAAGTGATTGGTGCAAGGTGCGAGGATGTCCTTGGAATATGTAGCGACCTTACCGGTACGGTTATTTTTGTAACCAATGAAGTGGGTATGGGCATCGTGCCCGAGAATGCCGTCTCCCGGCTGTTCCGGGATCTAGCGGGACGGTGCAATCAAATTATGGCGGTTCATGCAGATGTTTTCATTTTCATGATAAGCGGCATTCCCGTTTATATTAAAGGAGAGAAAATCTTATGAACTTAATAGAATCGACAATTAATAAAATAATTCCCCAAAACGCGTATACACGTGCCCAAGCAAGGACAAGGCTTGAACAGCTTACTATGCCCTACTGGGCGTTGGGCAGATTGATGGATCTGGCCGAAGAATTGGCGGGGATGACGGGTTCCATGAAGCCGCCTGTAGGCCGCAAGACCGTGGTCACCATGGCAGGTGATCATGGAATTGCTGCAGCGGGTGTCAGCAAATATCCGCAGGAAGTGACTGTTCAGATGGTCCATAACTTTGTGCAAGGCGGTGCAGGTATCAATGCCTTGGCAAAACTTGTCGGTGCACAGGTGGTAGTCGTCGATATGGGTGTGGCAGGTGACTTGGGTGAACTCGTCAAATCGGGGAAGATCATTTCCAAACGGACGGGGGCGGGAACAAGGAATATGGCCACCGGACCTGCCATGTCTCGGAATGAAGCCATTCGCTCTCTGGAAGGTGGAATTGAGGTTGCCCTGGAACTGGGGCCGTCGACAGATATCTTCGGTACGGGAGATATGGGGATCGGCAACACTTCGCCCAGCGCCGCTGTCATTTCCGTATTCAGTGGGGCCCCGCTCGCCGATATTGTGGGCCGTGGCACAGGCATTGATGATGCACAGCTTGTGCATAAAAATGCAATGATCCAACAGGCCCTGGAGATGAACAGGCCTGACCCAAGCGATGCCCTCGATGTCCTAGCAAAGGTCGGGGGATTTGAGATCGGCGGAATAGCCGGCTTAATCCTGGGCGCTGCCTACATGAGAAAGCCAGTGCTCGTGGATGGATTTATCTCCACTGCCGGCGCGCTCATAGCCGCGCGGTTGGCTCCTGCTGCGTGCGATTACATGATAGCCTCCCATCGCAGCATGGAGAGGGGGCATCAGATAGCCCTCGACTGCCTGGGGAAAAAACCACTTTTGGATCTTGACATGAGGCTCGGCGAAGGAACAGGCGCGGCCCTATCCATGAATCTTGTAGAGGCCGCCGTTCGCATTCTTACGGAAGTGGCAACTTTTGAGGAAGCGGCCGTATCCAAGGCGGACAAATGAGACCCCTTCTGGCTGCCATCCAATTTTTGACAGTGATCCCATTCCCAAAGGGTTTCGCTGGTGGTGAAAAGGAACTCGAGAGATGTGTGCCGTTTTTCCCCGTAGTTGGTTTGCTCATCGGTATTATCATAGCAGCTTTTGATCGTGTTGTGAGCTCAATTTTCCCGCCACTCCCGACAAGTGTGATGACTGTGATTGCCATGACAGCGATATCGGGGGGCTTACACATGGATGGCCTGGCGGATACGGCTGATGGTTTTTTCAGTGCCCGTCCGCGTGAGCGGGTTCTTGAAATCATGAGAGACAGCCGGATAGGCGTTATGGGTGTTCTCGGTGTGGTGTTTGTAATTGTGCTGAAAGTCTCTGTGTTGATATCCATCTTTCCGCCTTATCGTTCCGGGATAATTGTCCTCATGCCTCTGGCGGGGCGGTGCTCCTTCGTTGTGATAATGACGGGTCTTCCATATGTCAGACGAGAAGGCGGCCTAGCGACTGCCTTCGGGGTTGGAAGGTCATGGTTCAATGTCCTTTGGACATCAGCGTTTCTCCTTGCCGCAGGGTGGGTTACGGGGCACTGGGTGGGACTCACAGCAGGTTTTTCTGCGCTTTTGATGGCGGCTCTTTTTTCAGTTTATTGTTTTCGCAAGATTGGCGGATATACGGGTGATACCTTGGGAGCCGGTTGTGAGCTTACGGAGATTATCCCGGCCATCGCAGCTTTGGCTTTGATGGGCATTGTGCACTGATTTAACGGGGGGACTGAGAGATATTTTTCAAAATTCAAATTCCCAGGCCTGATAATTTTACATGAGACTGGAATATCAGATTCTTGCTGCCATACTCCCGGACTTCATCGCAGGCGATCCGCCTTAGCTTTCTCACCGCGTAAAACTGATAGGGCGTTTCACTTCTTTCCTCGAGACGCCGCTGAAACGGATATTCTCGGATGCGCGCTGCGGGCACGATGACTGTGTTAATTGTCCTTGCGGTTAAGGGTTTGGCAACGTATGCGTTTATCATTAGTGCAGGTCTGCTGCATCCTCTCATTGCCGATATCATTACCATCGTACTCCTCTATACGACGTTTGCTGCCAGAGATCTCATGAGGCATAGTCTGGATGTCTATCGCAAATTGAAATCAGGAAACCTTGAAAAGGCCAGACAGAAGGTTTCGCTGCTGGTGGGCAGGGAAACAGAAATCCTCGATGAGGGCGGCATCGTCCGAGCAACAGTGGAAAGTGTTACCGAAAACACTGTGGACGGTGTTACGGTGCTCTTATTTTTTGCCTTCCTTACCGTGGACCTGCAGGCGCAATGCTTTATAAGGCTGTAAATACGCATGATTCCACTTTCAGTTACAAAAACGGACATTACGGAGAATTCGGATGGGTTTCGACAAGGATGGATGACGTTGCCAACTATATACCTGCGAGACTGGCGGCAATGATAATTCCTGGTGGCACCGCCATTCTGCAACTGAGTCTTTTGAATTCTCACAGAATCCTGCTGAGGGATGGGGAAAAGCATGTCGGCCCAAATTCAGGCCTCACGGAAGCTGCTTTGGCCGGCCCTCTCGCGGTTCAACTTGGTGAGCTGAACAATTATTTCGGACAACCATCTATGAGACCGACATTGGGAGATTCTGTCAAAGAGCTAAGGAAGAAGGATGTAGTAAGGGCAAATACCCTGATGTTAATCACACTGATTCTTGCGACGATTATATTTCTTGCCGTCAGGTTCAGTCTCTATTGGTAGTTCCGTGGGGCGATCAAGAGGATTATCTATTGACGTCAGGTAGCGACATAATATTTGCTGTTTATGAGGACATTGAGTGTATGGTTGGTGCAACCAGGATCCAAAGTAATGTAAAGTATCGAGTGAAATGAAGGCATCCGAATCAAACAAAGAGGTTACTGCTAAATTCATTCTCAGAGCGTTGCATCATAAAAATTACCGGCTATTTTTCGGCGGTCAAAGCATTTCCCTCATAGGAACGTGGATGCAGCAGATCGCCATGAGTTGGCTGGTATATCGCCTCACCGGTTCGGCATTACTCTTGGGTGTCGTAAGTTTTTCCAGTCAGATTCCCGTCTTCCTTCTTGCGTCTATTGCCGGAGTATATGTGGACAGATGGAATCGCCATCGTATGCTGATTGCTACTCAGACGCTTTCCATGATCCAGGCCTTGACCCTTGCCTTTCTTACCCTCTACGGAACGATACACGTCTGGCAGATTATTGCTCTTAGTATCTTCATTGGCGTGATCAACGCCTTCGATATGCCAACTCGTCAGTCCTTTATAGTGCAAATAGTAGATAAGGCAGAGGACCTCGGGAATGCGATTGCCCTGAATTCTTTCATGTTCAACGGTGCCCGGCTCGTGGGGCCTGCCATTGCAGGTATACTTATCGCGCTCTTGGGTGAAGGCATCTGCTTTCTCATTAATGGGCTGAGCTTTGTCGGCATTATTGCAGCTCTGCTTGCCATAAAGGTTCCGAAAAGAAAAAAAGCGGTGCACACATCGCGTCTGTGGCATGATTTGAAAGAGGGTTATTCCTATGCCTTTGGATTTGCACCGATGCGTTATATCCTTCTTCAGCTCGGATTGATGAGTTTCATGGGCATGGCATATGCTGTTCTCATGCCTATTTTTGCGAAAGATATTCTCCACGGCGGACCTCACACCCTGGGATTTCTCATGGCAGCATCGGGTATCGGCGCCCTCACAGGCGCCGTCTATCTCGCATCACAACGGACAATTATTGGGCTGGGACAATTCATTGCCTATGCTTCTGCTATTTTTGGTATGGGGATTATTGCCTTTTCTCTCTCAAAGATACTCATCGTTTCGCTTTTCATGATGTTTGTTACCGGATTTGGGATGATCGTTCAGATGGCATCGAGCAACACCATTCTGCAAAGCATTGTAGAAGATGATAAGCGTGGTCGGGTGATGAGCATTTACGCAACGGCAATTATTGGCATGGCTCCAATTGGAAATCTCTTCGCAGGTGCACTGGCATCCCGGATCGGCGCTCCCAATACTCTCATTGTAAGTGGGATAGCCTGCATCATCGGTTCATTGATATTTGCTGTGAATCTTCCTCAAATAAGACAAGAGGTTCGTCCCATTTATATTAAAATGGGCATAATCTCAGAGCTTGAATGACAAATTTCAAAAGTCCTGAAGTCAAAAAATATTGGAAATTTTATGTTAATTATAATATAATAATAAGATATAGAATATTTTTAAATGAATTGAGGTGGTTATGAGGTTTGATATTGCTAAAGATGGCAGTGGACTGGTTTATGAAATACGGCAGATTGTCATCGTGGCCAATAAATTGAAAGAATATGGCATTGAGGTAACTTGGGAGAATATTGGCGACCCCATTCATAAAGGTGAAAAGATACCCGATTGGATGAAAGAAGTCCTTATAGAAGTTCTAAGAGATGACTTTTCTTACGGCTATTGTCCTACCAAGGGTGTTGACGCCACCCGTGAATTCCTCGCAGATCGGATAAACAAGATGGGCCACGTGCAGATAACACCTGAAGATATAATTTTTTTCAACGGACTGGGTGATGCAATTGCTCGTGCATACAGCGCTATAAGGGTTGATGCGAGGATCATCATGCCTGAACCTACTTATTCTACACATCTGCTGGCGGAAGTGCTCCATGCCTCATTCCCACCCAACACATACCGGATGAATCCCTATCGAGACTGGGCCCCGGACATCCGCGAACTCGAGCAGAAGGTAAGAAGCTATAAATCAATCGTCGGAATTCTGGTTATAAATCCCGACAATCCCACAGGCTTTGTCCATTCCCCCGAAGCACTGCAGCAGATCGTGAAGATTGCCAAGGAGTATGACCTCTTTCTTATTTTTGACGAAACGTACATCAACATTGTATACAACGGAAAATCAACAGTAAACCTATCGGATATTATCGAAGACGTGCCCGGCATAAGCATGAAGGGCATCTCCAAGGAATTCCCCTGGCCTGGTTCGAGGTGCGGCTGGATGGAGGTATACAATGTACATAAGGACGAAAAATTCGAAAGGTACTTCAACACGATAGTGAATCAGAAGATGTCCGAGGTTTGTTCGACCACCCTTCCGCAGATGGCGATTCCAAAAATCGTTACCCATCCGGAATATAATCATTACCTGGACTCTCGTGTCCGGCACTACGAAAAGCTCTCCAACATAGCCTACAATAGCCTCAAGGACGTTCCCTATCTCATCGTGAACCGGAGCAATGGCGCTTTCTATATGTCGGTGGTTTTTAACGAGGCCTCGCTCAATGACAGGCAGAAACTGCCCATCAAGCAACCGGAGATCAGGCAATACGTTGAGAAACTGGTGTCTGAAAGAATAGAGTTTGACAAACGTTTTGTTTATTACCTCTTAGGTTCCACCGGGATTTGCGTTGTTCCGCTCACTTCTTTCTTTACCTCTGTACCAGGTTTCAGGATGACCTTGCTCGATAGAGACGCAGACAAATTTGAATACGTCATGAAGACACTTGCGGAAAAGACCGTCGAGTACATTGAGTCTGCACACTAAGCCTCCTCTAAAGATAGAGACATGCCGCAGCATGTCTCTATCATCTTAAAATCCTATTTCGGAATATTATTTGATCAAGCGCTGGTGCATTTTGTGTATTGCCAGCGGAAAGAAAACAGTGCAGGAGACTACAAAATAGCAGAACCCCGGAAGCAACGACATATCGACTATGCCGAGACTTAGCGACCTGGTAAGACTTACCATGTGCGTCAATGGTAGGAGCATGGCGATATGTTGAGCCCACCCGGGCAGATTCTCGATGGGGAAAAATGTCCCACTGAAGAGAAACATGGGAGTGATGAATAGAAATACGGGCAGGTTGAACAACTCTATGTTAGCTACCATTGCCGTAAAGATCATTCCGATGGAACCAAAGGCGAGGCCCCCGATAACAGCGAGTGGGATAATCAAGAGGCCTTCTGGGTAGCGGATGAGGCCGAATAAACTGATAACCGCAAGCATAATTGACGTGGCGATAACCGATTTGGTGGCTCCCCAGACGATTTCCCCGGCGATAATTTCTTCGAGGTTAAGCGGCGTTGCCATCATGGCGTCAAATGTTTTTTGATAATACATGCGCACGAAAGATGCATAGGTGTTTTCAAAAAAGGCGTTGTTCATGATATTGATGGCAAGGAGGGCCGGTGCAATGAAAAGCATGTACGATATTTCTGAGCCTTGGTAATTAACTTTTCCAACGAGGGCGCTCAAGCCTACTCCGAAGGCAACCAGATAGAAGAAAGGTTCGAGCATCGGAGGAACGAAACTGATCTTCCAGTTCTGTCGGTAAACAAGCAGATTTCTTTCCCAGACCCGCAAGAATCGCATGGATAGATGATGCGGTAAGATTTTCCTCATTCTCTTAGCTCCCTGCCTGTTAATTTTAGGAAGACGTCTTCCAGTGTTGCCATACGCATGACGCAGCCTTCCTTGCAATATTCGTTGCTGATCTCACGGAACAGGGCATTGCCATTGCGGGTATTTATGATCAACCGATGGCCCAGATCCTCATGTTCCATATTCCTGGATTGGATAAACGCCCGCAGCGATTGGTTTGGCTCAAGCACCTCTATTATATCGTATCCTACATATTGCGTGATGAGTTCAAGAGGTTTTCCTTCCACCAGTATGCCACCATGATCCATTATGATCAGGCGATCACAAAGCCGGGAAGCTTCGTCCATATTATGGGTAGAAATCAAAATAGAAAGTCCCTTTGCCTTGAGCTCACTTAAACGCTCCCATACCTGATGGCGTGACTGAGGGTCGAGTCCCGTCGTCGGTTCATCTAGAATTAAGAGTTCCGGCGCATTAAGCAGTGCCCTAGCCAGAACCAGGCGGCGCATCATGCCTCCCGATAGTTCGGTAACCCTGGCGTCTTTGCGGTGCTCAAGGGCCATAAATTTTAGAAGGTTCTCGGCCTGCACTTGCGCAGCTGAGGGCGATATATTGAAGTATCGGGAAAAAACCACTAAATTCTGTTTTACCGTAAGATCAGGATCCAAATTGTTGTCTTGGTGACACACGCCGAGTCTGGACTTAATGGCACGTGCGTTTTTTGCGACATCAAGACCGAAGACTTCGAGGGAGCCGCTCGTCATCGGAGAGAGGCCATAGATCATCCGGATGGTTGAAGTTTTCCCGGCGCCATTGGGTCCCAACATCCCGAAACATTCTCCCGGATGTACCTTGAAAGAAATACTGTCGACAGCCACGAGGGCACCGAATTTCTTGGTCAGATTTTTCGCTTCTATGATAGGGCTCATTGATAATTCTTTACGGTAATTTTCCTGCGCGACTTTCATATGGAAATTCGTCTTCCTGAGGGCTGCATTTCATCAATCTGCGTTTGTGTTTGTCCTTTAAATGAATTGTCAGAATCTTCTTAATATGTTAGTTATCCAACAATCTTCAATATGCTATATCAAATAAAGATTCTTCTTAAAACATAATTTAGCGAAGAACTATTTAGTCATAAACCTAGGTCACAAGGCAGGAGGATAATTAAGATGTCCAGCATTCTGGAGGAAACACTGGCGAAATATAACAGAGGGTTGGTTTTCGTCTATACGGGGAACGGCAAGGGGAAGACAACGGCCGCCATGGGGCAGGCGCTGCGGGCAGTGGGGCACGGGTTGAAGGTGTTGGTAATTCAATTCATGAAGGGCAAGAAATATGGTGAGGTGGCAGCTTGCGAGAAATTTCTTCCCGACATAACCATTTGCCCATGCGGTCTCGATAGTTTTGTGATGAGGGGAAACCCGGCGCCTGTTGATATCGATCTGGCGCAGCAGGGGTTGAACCTTGCCAAAAAATCCCTGTCTTCCGGCGAATATAACATGGTTATTCTGGATGAAATAAATGTTGCCCTTGACTTTGGACTGGTTTCCGTAAAGGACGTTGTCGAAATGATAAAAGGGAGGGCAGCGAATATGGACGTGGTCATGACGGGAAGATATGCTCCTCCCGAAATTATCGAGATCGCCGATACGGTCAGCGAGGTGAAAGAAGTTAAGCATCATTACTCGACGGGATTGAAGGAAAGGGCCGGTATAGAATACTAGCTTGGGAAGACGGAATTGCAGGGAACTCGGAATGGCAGGCTGATGAAGAAAACCCCGAAGGAAGAGCTAAACAGGCGTATCAGAGCGCTCCAGAAACGCATGGAATCAGGGGACATAGACGGCGCCCTGATTGTTCAAAATGCGGACCTTTTCTATTTCACAGGAACCGTGCCGCAGGGATATCTGTTTATACCGCCTTCAGGAGAGGCTCTTTTTTTTGTGCGCAGGAACGCCGACCGAATCAAAGATGAGTCCGAACTTGATAGCATCATACCTATGGGAAGTCTCAGAGAATTGCCGAGACTGCTTGCCCACCGCGGCTATTCGCAAATAAAAAGGTTCGGGATGGAGCTTGATGTACTGCCGGTCAGCCTTTATCTTCGTTATCAGGATATTGTTAAGCCGGCAGAGATTGTTGATCTCTGGCCTTCCATTCAAGCTGTCCGGGCCGTAAAATCTGACTACGAGATAGAACTCATGAAAGAGGTGGCCAGCCTTTCGGACTTCATGGTCGCGACTTGCCGGAACAATCTTAAGGAAGGTCTGACTGATATAGAGCTTGCCGCCACGATAGAGGCGGCGGCCAGAACGCACGGTCATCAGGGTTACGTCCGTGCGAGGGCATTCAATCAGGAGGTTTATTGGGGGCATTTAATATCCGGATCTGATGCGGCAGATCTGAACTTCGTAGAAAGCACAACCGGGGGACATGGGCTCTACAATGCCTTCCCGCAAGGTTCAGGATGGAGAACTATCAGAAGGCAGGAACCCATCATTTTTGATCTTGGGGCGGTTATGTATGGGTACTGCGTCGACCAAACGCGCACACTCAGCCTCGGGCACCTCCCCGATAAATTGGATGATGCCTACAAGGTGTCCTTGGAGATCCACTATAGATTAGGGAGAATGATCCAACCCGGTGTTGCAGTTGACGAGCTTTTTTCAGAAGCACAGCGCATGGCTGAATCCCAGCGCCTGGATGAACATTTCCTGGGTTATGGAAATGGGCGCCTGAGATTCTGTGGACATGGAGTAGGCTTGGAGTTAGACGAATACCCGGTGATAGTGAAAGGAGGAAAGGCGCTCCTCGCACCCGGCATGGTTATCGCCATCGAACCGAAGTTTAACTTTCCGGGGGAGGGGGTCGTCGGTGTTGAAGATACATTTGTCGTCACGGATAAAGGAAGTCAGAGACTGACCAACGCTAGCTATGTCGTCGACGTCACCCAGGTATAGATGCCAATGCAGAAATATAAGAAAGTTCTCGATGACATCATTTCGCTTCTCAAAGAGAGGGGGGCTTCGGCTGTGGTACTGGCAAATACCGCTGACATCGTCGTTGACGAAAGGGTTCGCCTTAAGTGTCGGGTTCCCGTATGTGACAGTTACAACAAGAACCTCATGTGCCCTCCCTATGTACTATCTGTGGCCGAATTTCGCGAAGCTCTTACGAACTATAAGCAGGCCATCCTTCTCCAGGTTTCCGCCCTTCTCCACCAAACATGCGCGAACGCCCCTGCAGAAGAGGTATTTGTTCCTGCCAGAAAACTTCACGAGTTGGTTAATTTGGGTGAGAGAGAGGCATTCATCGCCGGTTTTCGTTTTGCAGCGGGGTTTATCGGAGGCTGCTGCCGGCTGTGCGATGAGTGTGTAGCGGCACAGGGAGGCACATCGTGCCGGTTTCCCTTCAAGGCAAGGCCTTCGATGGAGGCCATGGGAATTGATGTCATAGCTACTGCGGAAAAGGCAGGATTGCCCCTGACCTTTCCTATTAAAAATAAGGTGACGTGGACGGGACTGCTGCTAATATAGCAAGCCATATGCACATCGAGGGATACGCTGCCTGAGGACTTTCCGGGCGGTAGGAAGTTCTGCAGCGAATATGCATCTGATCCACGGAGTGCACATGTCGAAGACAGTGTTTTGCAACCGTCCATAGACAATGAAAATTGTGGGAAATTTTTGAGGATCGTCTTTATGAAAATACAATTCATGGGAGCGGCAAGAACGGTAACCGGTTCCTGCTACATTATTGAAGCGCATGGCCATAGATTCGCTGTTGACTGCGGGATGCACCAGGGGAATGCGGAAATAGAGAAAAGGAACTGGGATGTTGATATTTATCAACCTGCGGACATAGAATTTTTTCTTATCACCCATGCCCACATAGACCATTCCGGCCTTCTGCCGCGTATTGTCAAGAATGGATTTAACGGAAAGATTTATGCCACACCGCCAACGATGGATTTACTGAAGATATTACTTCTCGACAGCGCCCATATTCAGGAGATGGAAGCGCAGTGGAAAAGCAAGAAACATCTCCGCTCAGGAGAAGAAAAAATCAAGCCTTTATATACACAGAAGGATGCGGAGGCGGTGTTTCCGATGTTCAATGTGGTTTCGTATGGTGAAGTTATCGAACCATTTGGCAGCCTCAGAGTGACTTTCAAAGACGCAGGTCATATCCTCGGCGCTTCGTTGATCGAACTTGTACTTGAAGAAAATGGTACGACTGTCAAACTGGTCTTTTCTGGGGATATAGGCCGCCCCGCCCAGTTGCTCATGGAAGATCCGAGTGTTGTCGATACTGCTGATTTCCTCTTTTTGGAATCAACGTATGGCGACCGCAATCATAAGAACGAGGATGACAGCCTGAACGAACTTGCTGAGGCCATAGCTTATAGTTATGGCAACAGAGAGAAGGTGATTATCCCTGCCTTCGCCGTGGAGAGAACCCAGGAAATGATGTATTGTCTGTATCTTCTGTCCAAGGATGGCAGGCTTCCCCAAGATATGCCCGTCTATCTGGATAGTCCTTTGGCCATTCAAGCCACGGAGATCTTCCGTCGTCACACAGCTTACCTGGATGATGAAACCAGAGCGATGATAAAGAAAGGGGAGGATCCCTTATATCTGCCACAATTACATTTTACTCCCACGACGGAGGAGTCTATGGCAATCAATAACCTCTCAGGACCGGCGATTGTCATTTCTGCCAGCGGCATGGCCGATGCGGGGAGGATAAAACACCATCTGCGGCATAACATATGGCGGGAAGGCGCCAGTATTGTGTTTGTCGGCTTTCAGGCCCGGGGAACGACGGGTCGTCAGATTGTGGACGGCGCGAAGAAGATTCGTCTCTTTAATGAGGAAATTGCCGTAAAGGCCAAGGTCTTTACTATAAATGGATTTTCCGCGCATGCCGGTCAAAATCAACTTTTAGACTGGTTAAGACATTTCCGGAGCCGGGATATGCAGATCTTCCTCGTACATGGGGAATATGGAGCCCAGCAGGTGCTTGCAGGCCTGATTAAGGAACGATTCGGCTTCAAAGTGATGATACCTGAATATCTTGAAGAAACTACCCTGGAGCCGGGGCGTGTAGTTGAGCGGGTGAAGTATCCCGTGGAAGCGGTGTCCCCGATTGATTGGGATTATATAATTGGAAATATCGGCGCCAGGTTTGCACAGCTCAGGGAAAGAATATCTCAGCTGGAGTCAAAGCCGTGGGTGGAACAGACAGAGATCAGAGATCAGCTCCTCGACTTGGACCACGTCTTGATGGAAATAAATTCTGAAGTCTGATATCAGTGTCAGTGCTCCTGACATTTTTTCTACTCGGCGATCTCGTACTGGAATCTTGCCACGACATTCAATTGTGAAATATTTAATTCACGGGGCAGGGGATCATAAGGGGCAGCAGATCTAACGACATCAAGAGCACCCTGGTCGAGGTAATTATATCCCGATGATTCAAGGATCAGACTTGATGTAAGGTCCCCGCCTTCGCCTATTGAGAATTTAATGACGGCGACTCCTTCTTCCTCCTGTTCAAAGGCGGCCTGGGGATATATCCATATGTCTTCGATTTTTTTCTTTATCCTTTTAAGGTATGATGAGTATTTAATGTCAATGCTGCCGAGGTCTACGGTCTCTTCTCTTTTTACGCGGCGGTTGCGGACTTGTTCTTCAACCTGGTAGATGGGCTTATCAGCCTTTTCTTCTTCTGTGATTTTGTCTTTATTTGTCGTCGGTTCTTTCAAGGTGACGATTAAGACATCTTCCTTGTGCGCTTTCCCTTGAAAGTCTATAAAGCCGGTGACACATAACATGGCCACGTGGCTGGCAAGAGATATCAGTATGGATATGATCAATATTTTTTTTGACGTCATCAAAGCCGCCTTTTCTTACCCGGATAATACGTTAATGAGCATATAAAAATCAACAATTTGTTAAAATGCAAGAGTTGTTTTGCATAATTCTTTCTCAGCTGGTGATACATGGATTCCATTGATGAAAAATTTATGACCCTCGCCCTTGAACAAGCCTCCTTGGCTTTTCGGGAGGGGGAGGTTCCCGTAGGCGCAGTGATCACCCTTGGCGGCGAGATATTGTCAGCATCACACAACAGATGTATTTTGATGAATGATCCTGTTGCTCATGCAGAGATTCTTGCTATCCGCGAGGCGGCAAGGAAGCTGGATAATTACCGTCTCATTGATACTACACTGTACGTGACACTGGAACCATGCATCATGTGTGCGGGGGCAATCACACAGGCGCGGATACAGAGAGTCATATTTGGTGCAGATGACCCCAAGAGCGGTGGAGTCATTTCCCTTTATAGACTCCTTCAGGATAAGAGACTGAATCATACTGTGGAAATAACCAGTGGTGTGAAGAGGCGTGCCTGCGCCGAAATTTTGAGTAGATTTTTTCATGAGAAGAGGATAACATCAAAGAGCAATTCGCAATCATAATGGATTCTGCGGAGAGATACCGAAGTGGTCGTAACGGGATCGACTCGAAATCGATTTGAGGGCCAAAAGCTCTCACGGGGGTTCGAATCCCCCTCTCTCCGCCAGCATTAGGGAATAGGGATTATGGAACAGGAATGAGCCAAATTTATTCTGAACCCTTGTCCCTGATCCCCCCAATATGGAGAGATGCCCGAGAGGCCGAAGGGGCACGACTGGAAATCGTGTGTATACCCACAAAGGTGTACCGGGGGTTCGAATCCCCCTCTCTCCGCCAGCATTGGGGAATAGGGATCAGTGAATAGAGGTCAGGAAACAGGAAGGATTAGGCGACAGAGATGGAAAATAGGTTAGCTACTCTCTTATTCCTATCCCCTGTCCTCTGAACCCTCAATATGATAGCCGGGTCCCGTGCAACGAAGGGTTGTAAACCCCGCCAGGTCCGGAAGGAAGCAACGGTAGCAATTTCCGACGTGTGCTGCGGGTAAGCCTGGCTATCTCAATGAGACTCGGCCTTTTCCAAGGTGCTACCGAGGGAAAGGCCTTGGTCGAATTGATCCTGAGAGTACGAGAGCCGAATCGAAAAGTCTCAGATTTAATCGTAATACCGCTTGTGAGGAGCAGTGAGTGGAATACCTTGTACTGGCCAGAAAGTTCAGACCTCAAGACTTTGACGGGGTAGTAGGGCAAGAGCATGCGGTGAAGACCCTCAGGAATGCAATTCATCTGGGCCGCATAGCCCATGCCTTCATCTTTAGCGGACCCCGTGGTGTGGGGAAGACCACAGTAGCGAGGATATTGGCCAAGGCCCTTAATTGTGAAAAAGGACCTACGGAAGTGCCGTGTAATGAATGCAGCAATTGCCGGGAGATTACAGAAGGCATAGCAATGGATGTTCGTGAGATTGACGGTGCATCCAACAGAGGCATAGATGAGATAAGGGAGCTCAGGGAGAATGTCAAATTTTCCCCGCTATCATCTCGCTATAAGCTCTACATAATTGATGAAGTGCACATGTTGACGAGAGAAGCATTCAACGCCCTTCTAAAGACCCTGGAAGAGCCGCCGGCGCATGTAATCTTTATTTTTGCCACGACAGAGATCCATAGAATACCGGCAACCATACTATCGCGGTGTCAGTGCTTTGAATTTAAAAGGATATCGCTGAAACAAATCAAGGGCAGCCTGCGACGAATCTCCGAAAAAGAAGGTGTTCAGATAAGCGAGAAAGGCCTGACATGGGTTGCTGAAGCCGGCGATGGGAGTCTGAGAGATGCGCAGAGCATCATGGACCAGATAATATCATATGCGGGTTTCGAAATTCGTGACCAGGATGTGGAGGAGATACTGGGACTGACGGACAGACGTTTTCTTTTCAGGCTTTCCAAAGCAGTGTTTGAAAGAAACGCCGGCCTTTGCCTAAGGACCATTGAAGAAGGCTATTATGCCGGTCTTGATATGAAATACTTTTATCAGATGCTCATCGGTCATTTCAGGAATTTACTCCTCACCAAGATTATTGGAAAAGATCACGACCTCTTGGATCTGGGAGATGAAGAAGTGGCAGACCTTGGTATGCAGACGGAAGGCGTTTCGCAAGAAACCATCCAGCGCCTATTGGATATATTGATGGCAGAAGAGGAAAATGTGAAAAGAAGTCAGAACCCACGCATAAACCTTGAGATGATCCTCGTGAGAATGGCCTATCTGGAACCCATGATAGCAATCGATAAATGGCTTTCCCGCATGGAAGGCCTGGAAAAGAGATTGGCTCCAAGTGGAACTGTCCAGGCTAAACAGTCTTCTCATGAGGTACGGGAAATAGGAGCGGTTCCTTCCCGAAAGCAGGAACTCTTCAAGGTCGCTCAGTCGGGAATGGTTGATCAAGTCCACAGTGGATATGATGCGGCTGAAGGTAAAATCATGGAGGATATCTGGGAAGACTTAAAGGGCTTCGTAAAAAAACAGAGTTACCCGCTGTTTTCCAAGATTGAGCCCGGCGTGTTTCTCGGATACGAAAACAGGCGTCTCAAAATCGGTTTCCATAAAGGCTATATTTTTTTAGATGACATAACAGAAAAGGCCCAGAAAGATCGCCTTACGGAGATATCAAAAGCATACTTTGGCGATGATGTTACTGTCATAATTGAATCTTTGGACACGGAGCAGTACAGCCAGCATAATAAGAATCACAATAGTGTCACAAATAACAACAAAAACAATGATGCAAGGCGGGATGCTCTCAACCATCCGCTTCTGCAAAAGGTTCTGGATGTCTTTGATGGCGCTGTTGTGCGTGAAGTTACAACAAGAGGGAGTGAGGACGATTCCGTAAAATCATAAAGAGCATTAAGAGGGTCTTCTTATGAAGACGTCCACAGCGAATAGGACGTTCTCGGAGCTCCCAGATTAGGAGGTATTTAATTGACACAAAATTTTGGCAACATCATGAAACAGGCAAAGAAGATGCAGGAAAAAATAGCCAGCATACAGGCGGAGCTGGAATCCAAAACCATTGAAGCGACAGCCGGAGGAGGCATGGTAACCGTCGTAGTAAACGGAAAATTTGAGGTCCTGTCTCTTAAAATCGATAAAGAGGTTGTCAATCCGGCAGATGTCGATATGCTTCAGGACCTTATCGCGGCGGCAGTGAATGAAGGCATTCGCAAAGCCCAGGAAATGGCAACAGCAGAGATGTCTAAGATTACCGGTGGCTTCAATATCCCCGGTCTGATGTAGAGTGGCTTCAAGATGACAGGTTATGCCCTTCCTATAAAACGCTTGATCGGAGAACTCGGGAAATTACCGGGCATAGGGGAAAAGACAGCCACAAGGTTGGCCACATTTATCCTACGGGCATCCGAGGAAGATGCAATAAGACTTGCACAGAGCATATTGGAGGTAAAACAGAAGATACGCTTCTGCTCCGTGTGCTTCAATCTCGCCGAGGGGCGGCTCTGTGAAATATGCATGGACCCATCGCGAGATAAGAATCTCATATGTGTTGTCGAAGAACCTGACTCTCTCATTGCCATCGAAGAAAGTGGGAGCTTCAGAGGAACCTACCATGTGCTCCATGGAGCACTCTCGCCGCTGGACGGTATCGGACCGGATCATTTGAAATTACGGGAACTTTTGAAAAGGATAGCGGAGAACGGGGCGGAAGAGATAATTGTGGCAACAAATCCAAGCGTCCAGGGTGAAGCAACGGCCCATCTCATTAACAAATCTGTCAAGTCTTTGGGCATCAGAGTGACCAGAATCGCTCTCGGTGTGCCCGTCGGCGGTGATCTTAAGTACATGGACAGGATGACATTGTCTAAGTCCATGGAATACCGTAGAGGTCTCTGAAAACCCTTATCAGCAATTTAATCAAAAAATAATTGACAAAAAAATACTTGACAGGGACGGAATTTTGTAATAGGTAGCCGGACGTTGTTTCTGTTCATCGTATTTAAGTCTTTAACAGCTTTTCTACATCAATCCAATCTGGGAGATTTTCCAATGATAGAAGTAAGATGGCATGGAAGAGGTGGTCAGGGAGCAGTCACATCAGTTGAGTTGCTGGCATTGGCTGCCATCAAAGAGGGGAAGTATGCTCAGGGGTTTCCGAGCTTCGGACCGGAGAGAAGAGGTGCGCCGGTTGCTGCATTTAACCGGATTGATGATCACCACATAAAAGTCAGATCTCAGATTTATAATCCGGATGTGGTGGTTGTCCTTGACGAGAGCCTTATGGGCATGGTTAATGTTGCCGACGGACTGAAACCAGAAGGCACACTCATTGTTAACACAGCAAAAACAGCAAAAGAAATTGCGGAAATCACAAAATTCAAGGGTAAGATCGCTACAGTCGATGGGTCATCCATTGCGTGGAAGGAGCTTGGCGTTCCAATTACGAATACGACCATGCTCGGGGCACTGATAAAGTGTACGAATGCTGTCAAAATTGAATCAGTGAAAGAGCCAGTGGACCACAGGTTCGGCAGAATCGCCAACAAAAACCTCGCGGCCATGAAACGGGCATACGACGAAGTCAAATTTAACTAATAAGTGAATGAGTGTTGAGGTATCATATGACAGAGAAAAAGTGGCCAGAAACCTGGCAAGATACAAATCCGGGGCTCATGATATTCAAACCTGGAAGCTCACGGTCATATTTGACCGGTGGCTGGAGGGCACAGAAGCCTATCTGGGATAATACAAAATGCATCAAGTGCGGCGTCTGCTATCTGTTCTGTCCTGAAGCGTGCATATCGGAAGACGCGGAAGGGTTCTTTATGGCAGATCTGAATTACTGCAAGGGCTGTGGCATTTGCTACCACGAATGCTGGCCGCGCGCCATAAAGATGGTAGAGGACTGAGGAGGGATACGTTATGTCGAAACGAATTGGAATGGAAATTGCTCTGGCCGCAGCAGAAGCGGTCGCTTTATGCAGACCCGACGTTATTGCCGCTTATCCTATCACGCCTAACACGCATATTCCCGAACACTTGGCAGAAATTGTTGCCGATGGGCATCTTGACTGCGAATATGTAACTGTGGAATCCGAGCATTCAGCGCTGAGCGCCTGTACCGGAGCGTCGGCAGCGGGCGCCCGCGTCTTTACGGCGACAAGTTCACAGGGACTGCTGTATATGTATGAAATCATTCCGGTCGTGCCGTCCATGAGGCTTCCTGTTATCATGTGCATTGGCAACAGGGCGATATCGGGTCCTATCAATATCTGGAACGATCACAGCGATTACATGTGCGTGAGGGATCTGGGTTGGATTTCAATGTTCGCATCAAACGGCCAGGAAGCTGTCGATATGTGCATCCAGGCCTTCAAGATCGGTGAGCATGCGGATGTTATGCTGCCAGTGCTTATAAATCTGGACGGTTTCCAGCTTACCCACGTAGTGGAGGCGATGATAATGCCGGATCAGGAGGAAGTCGACAAGTTTCTCCCGCCGCGCAAGCCCTATGCAGCTTTGCATCCGGACAATGTCGTGTCCATGGGAACCTTGGGTCTACCCGATATCTATAACGAGGCAAAAAAGGCCAATGATGAGGCGCTCATCAATTCGAAGAAGGTCATCCTTGAAATATGGAAAGAGTGGGAGAAGATGTTCGGCCGAAAATATGAGCCCATCATGTCCTATAAGGCGAATGATGCCGATGTACTCATGCTTGCCATGGGGTCCATGGGTGAAACGGCGCAGGTCGCCATCGATGAGTTGCGCAAAGAAGGATTCAAGGCTGGACTGTTAGACCTGAAGCTTTATAGACCATTTCCTGCGGATGAATTGAAAAAGGCAGTGAAAGGAATCAAGAATCTGATTGTTATAGACCGGGCTGTTATGTCTGGCGGTGCTGCTGCTCCTGTCTGTGCCGAGGTGAAATCTGCCCTTTATGATGAGCCAGATCGTCCCGCGATAACAAACGATATCATCGGCCTCGGTGGTCGCGACGTACGGGTCGAAGACTTTATAAAGATATTCAAGAAGGCAGCCAAGGCTAAACCCGAAAGAGCATATGAAATTTATGGAGTGAGGGGATAATCATGAAGAGTATTGTGGAAAATTTTGATTTGTTTGCCCCAAAGCTGGTTGATAAAGAGGAATATTACAGCTCAGGACATCGCGCCTGCCAGGGTTGCGGTGAAGCATTAGCAATCCGCCTGATGGCAAAGGCTTTGGGTAAAGATACGGTAGTGGCCAATGCTACGGGATGTATGGAAGTTACGGCTACCCCTTATCCGACGACGGCGTGGAAGCTGCCGTGGGTGCATGTGGCGTTTCCAAATTCCGCTTCCGTGGGTGCCGGTGTTGAGTCCGCCCTGAAAACCCTCCGCAGGAAGGGAAAAATCGCTGACAGGGATGTAAAGGTGGTTTCCATCGGAGGCGATGGAGGGTCCTTTGACATCGGTTTCCAGGCCATTTCTGGAGCTATGGAGCGCGGTCACAACATGATCTATATCGTCTACGACAATGAAGCCTACATGAACACAGGCATTCAGCGTTCCGGTGCAACGCCCTACGGGGCATCGACAACGACGAAACCAGCGGGCAAGCAAAGCGTAGGAAACACTACGTGGAAGAAGAATATGGCTGAGATCATGGTGGCCCACAAGGTGCCTTATGTGGCCACAGCTTGCCACAGCTACCCATTTGATTTTATGGATAAAGTCAAAAAAGCAAAGAAAGTGAACGGTCCCGCCTTTATTCACTGTCTGGTCGTCTGCCCGACAGGATGGCGGTGTCCGTCGGATGCATGTATCAAGATGGGCCGTCTCGCTGTGGAAACAGGTGTTTTCCCGCTGTACGAGGTGGAAAACGGGAAATACAAAATGACCATTGAGATGCCCAAGAAGCTTCGGCCCGTAGAAGATTATCTGAAGCCTCAGGGACGGTTCAGGCATCTCACGCCAGATCAGATTCAGATTTTTAAGAGAATGGCAATACTCGAATACAATAAGGTGTTGGAGAGGATTGAAAATTCAAAATCTTGGTCGGATATGACAAGTTAAGATATTAATTATACGGGATAAGGTGATTGAGGTATGAAGACAGCAAAGACCAAGCAGAAATCGGTTAAAGACATCATAAAGAAATATGATGGCGATAAGACGGCAATGATAGCCATCCTTCAGGATGTCCAGGAAGAATTCAGGTATCTACCAAAGGAAGCACTCTCCTCTATTAGTAAGCAGATGGAGGTGCCCCTTACCAGGATTTATGAGATAGCAACATTTTACAACGCCTTCAGCCTCAAACCTCGGGGCAGGAATCTGATTGAGGTGTGCGCTGGGACAGCATGCCACGTTCAGGGGGGGGCCAATCTGATGGACAGGATGGAGAGAGATTTGAAGATTTCTTGTGGCGAGACGACGAAAGATAAAAAATTTACTCTCGAAGAGGTTAGATGTCTCGGATGTTGCAGTCTGGCTCCTGTCGCGCGAATAAGCGGCAACATTCATCCTAACTTAACGCAGGACCAAATTCCGAAGGTTTTGGCAAATTATAAATAATAGGGGTGGAAAAGTGAGTAAGATCAATACACTTGAAGATTTAAACAAGGCAGCGAAAAGAGGGCTGGAATCTATCATCCCATCAAAAACGAAAATTATGGTCGGAATGGCGACGAGTGGTATTGCCTCAGGGGCGCAGGAGGTCTACAATGCCATGGAGGCAGAGATAAAGAAACGGAAGCTGGATTTTATCCTTAGCAAAACGGGAGCCATGGGGATGGATTGCATAGAGCCCCTTGTGGATGTCCTGCAACCGAACAAGCCACGTCTGGCATACAGCAAGATGACCTCCAAGAAGGTGCCGGAAATTATCGACCAGATTGTAAAAGGCGCCGTGAATGGCAATAAACCTACCTACAGAATGGATGAGGAAGACTTCATCTGTCTGAATGAAAAGAAACCTTATTTTAAGGGCGCCGTTCCGAAAGAGCTGGCAGATATTCCAAAGATAGGGGATGTCAAATTCTACAAGAAACAGTTGAAGTTGGCCACCAGAAACTGCGGGTTGATCAATTATGAGAGTATAGATGAATACATCGCTAAGGGCGGTTACTTCAGCCTTTTTAAGGCCCTCACTAAAATGAAACCAGATGAGATCGTTGAGGAGATCATTGCCTCAGGTTTGAGAGGTCGTGGAGGTGGAGGATTCCCCGCGGGCATCAAATGGCAGACCTGCAGGCGCGCCCATGGAGATATCAAGTATGTGTTGTGCAACGGCGATGAAGGGGATCCCGGCGCTTACATGGATAGAAGCGTTATGGAAGGCGATCCCCATAGTGTCATTGAAGGCATGATTATTGGCGCATACGCCATCGGTTCCGGTCAGGGATTTATTTATGTGAGAAACGAGTATCCCTTAGCCGTCGCCAATCTGCAGCGGGCCATTAACCAGGCGAGAGAATATGGTTTCCTCGGGAAAAATATTCTCAATACAGGGTTTGATTTTGATCTGAAAATCGGCAAGGGTGCAGGTGCATTTGTTTGCGGTGAATCAACGGCCTTGATGACTTCTCTGGAGGGCAAAGCTGGCGAGCCGAGAGCAAAATACATACACACGGTTGAGCATGGACTGTGGGACAGGCCTTCCAATCTGAATAATGTGGAAACATGGGCGAATGTTCCAGCCATTATCAGCAGGGGGGCAAAGTGGTTCTCCAGCATAGGCTGTAAGAATAATTCAGGAACGAAGGTTTTTTCTGTCGTCGGAAAAATAAATAATATCGGGTTAGTTGAAGTGCCCATGGGAATACCCCTGAAAGATATTATATACGAAATTGGCGGCGGGATTCCCGGCGGTAAGAAGTACAAGGCGGTTCAGACCGGCGGTCCGTCCGGAGGGTGCCTGCCCACAAGTCTCATAGATATTTCCGTGGATTTTGATTCTCTGTGGGAAGCCGGTTCCATGATGGGTTCCGGTGGTATGATTGTAATGGATGAAAGCACCTGCATGGTCGATATAGCAAGGTATTTTATCGATTTCCTCGAATTTGAATCCTGCGGTAAGTGTGTTCCCTGCCGGGAAGGGGTTCATAGGATGAATGAAATCCTGCATGACATCTGCGAAGGCAAAGGAAAGCAGGGTGATGTTGAACTTCTGGAGTCCATGTCCAAGGGAATCGTCGATGGTGCCTTGTGCGCCTTAGGCAGCACGGCTGCTAACCCGGTGTTGAGTACCCTCAAGTATTTCCGTGATGAGTATGTAGCTCATGTTCGGGACAAGAAATGTCCCGCCGGGGTCTGCAGGGCCTTGATCAGTTTCAAGATAAATGCAAAAAAATGCACGGGATGCGGTGTTTGCGCCAAGAAGTGTCCCACTGCTTGCATAACTGGTCAAAAAAAGAAACCACATGTGATTGATCAAACAGTATGTATCAAGTGCGGTGTCTGTAGAGAAAGCTGTAAATTTGAAGCAATAAGCATAGAATGAAGGTAGGGGAAATGGTAAACTTTATCATAGATGGTAAGAAGGTTGAGGCTAAGGAAGATGCAACAGTACTTCAGGTTGCCCGTAATAATGGCATAGTGATTCCAACTCTGTGCTGTCATGAGTCAGTTGCTCCATCAGGAGCATGCCGCCTCTGCGTGGTTGAGGTCAAAAAAGGCAAGAGAACGAGGATCGTGACGTCATGCCTGTATCCTGTTGATGAAGGTATCGTTGTTGAAACGAAATCCGAAAGAGTTATGAATGTCCGGCGTCTCGTCATGCAGCTTCTTATGGCAAGGTGTCCTGAGTCCGACGTGCTTAAGGATATGGCTAAAGAGATGGGCATTGAACCGCAACCCGCCTTTCGTCCTGAAACAGACAAAGGGAAATGCGTACTATGCAGACTTTGTGTAAAGGCCTGTGAAGATGTTGTTGGTGTGAGTGCCATTGGTTTATCCGGCAGAGGTAAGGACAAAAAAGTTGGTCCCCCATTTGTGGAAGATTCCAAAGCCTGCATCGGATGCGGTGCATGCGCGTATATCTGTCCAACGGACCATATTCTGATGGAGGCAATGGACGGTAAACGAAAGATTTGGGGACGCACCTTTAAGATGCAAGCTTGCGATAAATGCGGCAGGTATTTTGCCCCGATTGACCAATTAAAGTACATAAGCGAAAAGACCGGTACTCCGCTTAAGGAACTCGCGGTCTGCGTGAGCTGCAGATAATAAATCCGTTTAGGTATGCCTGTATAAGCATAAGCCATTTGATGTGGCGTCATGGTCAGAAACAAGTGAAGCCCCGGTGATATTTTTCACCGGGGCTTTTTTATTGATGAACGCCTTCGGGCATTGCGTCATTGCTTCCCACATCCTGCAGTCAAATGACATTGACATATATGATGAGCCACTCTATATTTCAGTCATGAAGGACAGGAATTTCATCGAATATTGATCAGGAGGCTTCAAAGGGGGAATGAGATGGGCGAAAAGATAGAGAGGATAACTATCGATATGAATGCGTCCCGGCTGCCCGAGGACTCGGAGAGATATAAGGCAAAGGCTGTGGAATTGGGAGCCACCCGAGCCACAATTGTAGGTGTAAAAGACATTCCCGTGGATGAAAGAATTGTGCTGAAATGTCAGATACCGCGGTGTTTTGGATACGGCACCAGTGTGCACTGCCCGCCACATACACTGAAACCGGCAGAGCTGCGGGACATATTGAAAGGATTCCAGTGGGCGGTTTTTTTTACCATCGATGTTTCGCCGGAGGTTATAGTCAGAGACAGGACCACGATAAGAGAAAGAGAGGCGGCATATCGCAAAATATTTGACATCGTGGCTGAGATAGAATCTATGGCTTTTTATGACGGCCACTATCTCGCTTTCGGCTTCGCCGCCGGTTCCTGCAGACACACGTTCTGCAGTCAGCAGGAAAGCTGTCAGGCCATGGACGGAAAGAGGTGCAGGATATCTCTCCGTTCCCGGCCTTCCATGGAAGCCGTAGGCATTGATGTTTACAAAATGATTGCTACAATTGGGTGGGACATCTATCCCATAGGCAGCAATGCCAAACCGGAAGAGATTTCCAAAGGCACTCTTGCGGGAATCATCATCATACAATAATCTGTCCCCAGGTTTCGCAATCTCGTTTGGGAAAAGGCCTGCCAGATGTGTAAAAAAGGAATATCTCGTCGCAAGCTGACTGTTATTAGGTCTTTAGAAAAGCATTCCGGTCAAATATATGACCTTGAAAGGCGAATATTAGGGACGAATGAATGCTTCTCACGATCGCAACTCCGCTATCTCATATCTTCGCCGAATGCCTCATTCTTCCTCGTGCGAGATAATAACTCTTCTGTCGGATTTGGCATCACCGTGAGGAACAAGTTGAGAAATGGTCAATATAAAGGAAGAATATGTTCCATAGGCGTACTTCCGGCGTACAGAAGCACGGGCGCGGGCAAGCGCTTATTGGATGTGATGGAAAAATATCTGATCAAATCTAGTATTTCATTTATCGTTTTGGAGACGCTGAAGGGTAAAAACGGAGCGTAAATTTTTTTCACCAAGCGCGGTTACATGGAATCTAAATTTCTTGCCAATTATTATACTTACGGCGACGCTGTGCGAATGAGAAGAAATGTTGCAATAGGGTAATTGCTATACAGCGCAAATAAAAGGTCGAACAGATGTCGCCTGACGAATCGGCTCATGCCTGCCAATGATCTTCCAGGAGTTGCCTTCACTTCCTCACCATGATGCAGACATTTTTTGAGGACCTCTTTTCCGGCGGGCATCGCCATTGAAATATGTCAATGTGACCTTGCATCTTTCCCGGGCAAGCTGGAGGGCTGTCTATGCCTATCCCGGAAACTGAATCGGTGACAATAATAGTTTTACCTTCCAGATTCATCGGACTTCGTCCTGTATAAAAAATACTTAGCGCCTTGCCGTTTTTTCATTCTCTTTTTTTTCCGTCGCACAATAGATGCCACCTTCTTCGAGTCCACCTGTGAAGCAGTTATTGCACGAAATGCACTTGGCGGGTCTTCGGTCGCCTCGCAGCCAGCGATTGGCAAGACCCGGCTCCCAGATAAGCGGCCTAGCCAGGGAGATGTAATCCATACCATCATCCCGGATGGCTTTTTCGACGACTTCGTATGATCTAAACCCACCCACTACCATTACCGGGCAGTCGACTGCTTTTTTGATTCGGCGGGCCATTTCGAGATTATAAGCCTCTCTCTCCGGTTTTGTTATTTTGGTGCGGACCGGGCTTTTTTTACCAGATGACGGAATGCCGGCAGAGACTTCTATGGCATCGATACCCGCTTCCGAAAGTTTCCTAGCTGCGTAGACTGCATCCTCAATTTCCAGTCCTCCTTCTATAAAATCCGCGGCATTAAGCTTGATGAGCACAGGATAATCAGCACCGACTGTCTCCCTAACCTTTCGATACACATCTAGAAGAAACCGCATGCGATTTTCAATGCTGCCGCCATATTCGTCGCTACGGCGGTTGGTGAGAGGAGAAAGGAACTGGTTGATTAGAAAGCCATGGGCTCCATGCAGTTGCACGGCATCGAATCCCCACGCCTTTACGCGACGAGCCGCATTCCCGAATGCCGCAACTATCTGCCCGATTTCATCCTTTGTGAGTTTATCCGGTATCTCTGGAAACTGCTCAACCTTAACTGCTGAAGGGGCAAAGGGCTTGTGGCCGGCGGTCTTTGTATCCGTTTGGCCGCCGCCATGAACTGTCTGGACGGCTATCTTTCCCCCCGCATCATGTGCAGCCTTTACCATGCGCTGGAATGAATCCGCAAAGGCATCGGTATATATACCCATCTGGCCGGGCAAACTCTTGCCGTCCGGCCGCACATACGCATAGCTCGTAATGATGAGACCAATACCTCCTCGTGCAAGGTCGCGATATAAGGTGATGAGCTTCTCTCCCGGCCTGCCATCCTGATCGCACATTCCCTCCCACGTAGCGGATCTTATTAACCTGTTGCACATTGTCATATTGTTAATTTTCGTTTCTTCAAATATCGCAGCCATCTTTCCCTCCTCAGTCGGCTTATATCAATATGTAGGATCAGCAGGTATGACGAACTACCCGACTATCTTTCGCCACCATGAATACTGGTTAAAATATACATGAATCGGACAATTTTAGAAAGTGCAACTCGAGGGAAACTTCATGTCATACAGCGTTCTTCGTGGGAAGCCGATATACGCTCCATTGTACATGATGAAAAAACTATTTACGACAGCAATTGTGCATCTGCGCTTTTCTTCTTCAGAAAAAGGTTGACAAGATATTTATCCTATTATAGTTGTATATACAACCAAACTAGAAATAATATCTTATGACGGGAACTCACGAAAGATTATCATTGATAAAAAGTATGTCGCAGCAGTGCATTGCTGTACGAATACGGCTGCTCAGCCGCATGGTAACCAACATCTATGATTCAGCGTTGAGCCGGTTCGGTATTAAGCTCAATCAGATAAGTATACTGGTATTTGTCCATCTGGCCGGGGAGGTTGGATATGATGCCTTGTGTAGACGGCTCAAGATGGAAAAATCTACAGCCAGCAGAAATATAGAGCGCATGAAAAAAAGGGGGTGGCTTAATATCGTATCCGTCAAGGAAGAGAGAAGGAAATTTTTAAGAATAACTCCTGCCGGAGAGGCTCTTTTGGGAGAAGTGTATGAAGTATGGGAAGACGCACAAAAAAAAGCCCTAAATCTGCTTGGAGAAGAGGCGGCGAAAGTCCTCTGTAATATAGCAAACGGGATATGGAAGACAGATAAGCCACGATAAATTTTTTTACAGGAAAAATTGTATATACAAAGAGGAGCGCTAACATGAAAAAAAGAATTAGAAAATTTGCATTAAACCTCGGGGTCGATGATGTGGGAGTGGCGGTGGCTGCCGATTATCAGAGTCCCCGCTCGCCTAAGCTCGATAACATTTTCCCCGGTGTAAAATCGATCGTTGTAATGGCATACAAGGAACCATCAAGCTGCGAGAGTTCGAATATGCAGGTGGCCATGAGCGGCAGAATGGATGTCATGGAATTTTCACGGTCGTGCAACTATAGAATGAGCCGTTTTCTGGAGAGGGAGTGCCGAGCGACGGCGATGGCTGCCCCTGCTTCTTATCCCTTGGAGATGAGTATGGAAACCATGGGCTCCATCGGGGATGTTTCTCTCAGGCATGCGGCGATTGCGGCCGGTCTGGGGGTCTTTGGCAGGCACAACCTTGTCATCCATCCCAAACTCGGTACGCGCGTGATATTTACGGCGGTACTGACAGATTTAGATATTCCGTCCGATCCTCCGTGTACTGAGGAGTTATGCATTCACTGTGATATCTGTGTCGAGCAATGTCCCGCCGGGGCCCTTAATGAAGAAAACAGGACGGATGTGGGAAAATGCCTCCGCAGGTCGCAGCCTTACGGCATCGGCAACTGTATCCGCTTCTGGTCAAAGTTCGTTGACGGCACATCTGAGGAAAAGAAGAAGATGGTCAAAGACGTAGAGTTCTGGCGTATGTATCAGGCCGGGTTCATAGGTTTCCAATATTTCTGCTGGAACTGTATGAAATCCTGTCCGGTAGGGCAGAAACAAGAAAAATCATCAAAACGAAAATAGCGCTTGCAATAGCATTCCCGCTTCCTCGTCAACATCTCCGTGCAGGTGGGAATCCGTCATCACCGGGTCAATATAGACACAGTGTAGGGCAATATATCGGGTACAAGACAGCATTTCCAGTTCAAAGGCAAAGAGCATGTCAAGCCGCTGTTATGTGCAGCCATGGATTGTAAAAACATATTTTTCTGGGCAGGAACGTGGCGCGAGGGAGTTCTTTGCGGGTCTAGAGTATCCTGCGGGCGGAGATGAACGGATATGGGCCTCTGCCGGATGGTTGTCTACGATTCGCCGGCTGATATTTTTTCTGCAACCGCATGAGCTTCCTCGTACACCTTCCTCAGAGGAATCCCCTGTCTCATGGCGATTTCTCGGCAGTCTTCGTATTCCGGGGATATAATCCTTTTCTCCATGCCCGTATGGCTAACCTTTACCCGTACGGTTCCAAATGAAGTCTCCACAGTTATCAGCTGTCTGGGGAGTTTTCTTCTTTCCAGACGCTGGAATCTGACACCAAGGGAAGTCGTTTCCGCGAAAATTACTGAAAGGGTCTCATCCAGTTTATCCGGCGTGATCAATATGCTGAGTAGTGTCCCCGGCCTGTTCTTCTTCATGAATATCGGGGTCATGAAGACATCAAGGGCGCCTCTTTCCAGGAGACTTTCCAGCGCATAGCCGAGAATCTCCGGATTCATGTTGTCGATATTAGTTTCGACAAGGATGACCTCGTCGCCCTCGTATTCTTGCTTCTCTTCGGCCTCGCCTAACCAGACCCGGAGCAAGTTCGGAATTTTCAAATCCCTGCTCCCGGCGCCATATCCTATGCGTTCAATTCTCATCTCCGGGATGACGCCAAAACTTCTCGCCACGTGTTTGAGAATTGCAATCCCGGTTGGTGTGACAAGCTCTTCCTCGATGCTGCTCGCATATACGGGTATGCCCTTCAGCAGCTCGAGAGTGGCGGGCGCGGGAAGCGGTAGGACTCCGTGGTCACATTCAACGAATCCTGTGCCCACGGGTATTCTCGAGGCGTACACAGCTTCAATGTCTAGCATCTTGATAACTATGAGAGAACCAACGATGTCGATGATGGAATCCAGTCCCCCGATCTCATGAAAATGAATGTGTTCGGGATCGGCGTTGTGAATCTTCGCCTCAACGTGAGCGAGGTCGCGAAAGATTGTCTTGGCTTTCGCTTTGATTTCATTGCTAAGATCACTCTTATCCATGATCTTCTCAATGTCTGCATAATGCCTCTCGGCGTGGCTGTCAGCTGTACTGACAAAGAATCTGGTTCCTGAGAGCCCCTTCTTGGTTGTTTTTTCGGCTTTAAGTGTGAACCCGGATATCTTAAGTTTGCTCAGTTCCGACTTAAGCTTATGCAGGTCAGCTCCAGCGTCTAGTAGCGCTCCCAGTACCATGTCTCCGCTGATGCCTGAGACACAGTCGAAATAGGCTATCCTCATTTTACCTCACCCATATGGTTTATGAGACTTGCAAAGTACCCAGCCCCAAATCCGTTATCAATATTTACAGTCACCGAACCGGGTGAACAACAGTTCAGCATGGATAGCAATGCAGCCAGACCTTCGAAGCTGGCGCCGTAGCCCACGCTGGTCGGTACGGCAATCATAGGACTGTCGACAAGTCCACCAATTATACTTGCCAGGGCCCCTTCCATGCCGGCAACCACTATTATGACGTTTGCTTTGAATAGCTTTTCCCTGCTGTCGAAAAGTCTGTGCACGCCGGCAACACCGATGTCGTAGATCCGTTCGACGGCATTCCCCATGATCTCTGCCGTAACCGCCGCCTCTTCCGCGATTGGTACGTCTGATGTTCCGGCACTGACCACGAGGATAGACTTTGCGGATTTCTTCTTTCTTTTCTTCCCCGCCAGTATGATTTTGGCCGTTTCGTAGTACACTGCATCCTTTCTTATTTTCCTGATGGCTTTAAAGACTTCCTTATCGGCTTTAGTGGCCATGATGAATTTCGTCTCCGGTGAGAGGCTTTCCACAATTCTCCTGATCTGTCCGATGGTTTTTCCCCGGCACAATATCACTTCCGGGAAACCTCTCCGCAAATCCCTGTGAGTGTCGATTTTGGCGTCGCCCAAATCCTGGTAGGGAAAAGACCTTAAAGCCCGCATTGCGTCATCGATCCCCATTTTTTCGGTTCTAACGTTTTCCAAAAGTTTCCTGATCTTTTCCCTGTCCATCTTTATCCCTCTTCCTTCAAAGGTTCATTCATGCTGCCCATCCTGTATCCCTGAATATCCAGAGCGACATATGTATATCCCAACACCTTGAATTTTTCCACAATCAGGTTTGATATCTCCTCGTCGAGAAATATGGGCATGTCTCCGCGTAGCACTTCTATTCTGGCAATGTTGCCGTGATCCCTAACCCTCAATTGCCGGATTCCAAAACCAGCTAGGAACTCTTCCGCACGACCGACTCGCAAGACCTTCTCTTTCGTGATTTGAGTGCCGTATGGAAATCTGGTTGAAAGACAGGGCAGCGGTGGCTTGTCCCATGTGGGGAGATTCATCTCTTTCGATAATTTTCTGATGTCTTCTTTTGTGAAACCTGCTTCCTTAAGCGGGCTCCTGACGCCAAACTCCGCAACCGCTTTCATTCCTGGGCGGAAATCCCTCTCATCATCACACGTTGAGCCATCTATAATAGAGTTCAAACCGTGACGATTTAACAGTCCTGTAAGTTTGGTGAAAAGCTCCTTCTTGCAATAGTAGCATCTTTCCGGGGTATTGGATGAGAAATTCGGATCGTTAAGTTCATCTGTATACACAATAATGTGCTGAGCGCCGATTGTTTCCGTGTTCTTTCTGGCTTCCCGGAGTTCCTGTGGCGTGTATGTCTCCGAACTTGCAGTGACGGCTATGGCCTTGTCACCCAAAACGGTTGTGGCAATCTTTAGCAGGAAGGTGCTGTCCGTACCCCCGGAATAGGCAATAAGGACGCTCTGCATATCACTCAATATCTTTTTCAGTGATTCCAGTTTTGATGAAAGCTCTGTCATAATCTGTAGCCGTAATAATAGGTGTTTTGGTATAGATTATTTTAACTATCATCTTAGGTGACAACTTGTCAACATGTTGACATTCCAGCGAGAAATATTTCTTTGACGAAATTGTGCAGATGAAGTTATTTTATAGAAATGAGTAGGTAGGGCCATTGAGGAGCAGTGCTCCTTTTTTGTCTTAGTTGTTTTGCTACGGGCGGGGCCCGACCCTGCCTGCCATCCTTGCCCACCGGTAGAGGGCGCCAAGCACCACTATGGCTTTTTCCGACGAATATGCAAAAGCAGGTACACCGTGTGTTTCCAGAAGGGAGGCGGCACGCTCCACCTCGACATCACCCGACAAGGACGCGACAATCGGTTTCGGTGCCTTCATTGACTCCGCCGCCTTCTTCGCTCTTATCACGGTTTCGGCAAAGGCCATAGGCGGCGTAATCAGGGTATGCCAGTAGCCGAGGATTAGGGCATCGATGCGGTCATCCTCAAGGGCGAGCCGGATTGTGGCTTCGTACGTTTCCGGCGGCTCGCCGCCTGTGATATCCACGGGGTTTCCTGTGGCGCCGAAGGGAGGAATGAATTTCTTGAAGGCCTGCTCCAGGTCTTTTTCCAATTGCATTAGCTGAAGCTGGTGCTTGCTGCACGCATCTGCGAGGAGGACGCCCAAACCTCCAGCACCCGTAACGATCAACACGTTTTCTCCTTTAGGGGTCGGCATTTTTTCCAGGGTCCTGGCACAATCGAGAAGGTCTTCGAGATTGGAAACCCTGACGATCCCCGCTTTCGCGAAGGCAGCGTTGTAGATTCTGTCGTCTCCCGCCAGGGCCCCCGTGTGTGAGAAGGCGGCCCTTTCTCCCAAGGAAGTGGCCCCGGCCTTGAGTGCGATGATGGGCTTCTGCCGACTTATTTTCCCCGCTGCTCTTACGAAGGCAAGGCCGTCTTTTATATCTTCCACATGCATCGCGATTACTTTTGTATTCTGGTCTTGGCCGAAGAACTCTATCAGATCGTCTTCATCCACGTCGCACTTGTTTCCCACACCAACGATGGCCGAGACACCCATTCTGTTGGAGCGGCTGTAGCCGATAATTGCCATACCCACGCCGCCACTCTGACATGATAGGGCCGTTGGCCCTTTTTCTGTGTAGGGCGTGCAGAAAGTTGCGCAGAGATCGGCCGGGGTGTAGTATATCCCGAAAATGTTTGGTCCCAGGATGCGAACCCCGCTCTTTATGGCTGTCTCGACGAGTTCTCTCTGGAGCTCGTTATTGCCGATCTCGGCAAAGCCTGACGAGATCACGATGGCGCCGGCCACTCCCTTTTCACCGAGCGCTATGACCGCATCGGCAACATTTTTTGCCGGTATCACAATCACAGCAACATCAACCTTGCCGGGAATTTCCCGAACACTCCTGTAACACTTCATGCCCAGTATCTCATCCGCTTTGGGATTTATGGGATAAATCTTTCCTTTGTATCCGCCATCAATGATATTCTTCACTGTGGAGTATCCCAGCTTGGACTGATCGCCGGAAGCTCCGATAATGGCGATCCCCGCCGGCGAAAATATCCTCTTCATGCCTGCTATGATTTCTTCCGAAGAGTATATCGTATCGGCTATTTTTTTCGGTTCGCCAAGGGCCATGCGGGCATCAACGACGATTGCGCCTGCTGCGGACGCGATGACAGGGTTCAGATCAACCTCAAGGATCTCTGGGTAGTTGGCTACAAGCACCGCGAGCTTTTCTATAATGTCAGCTACGGCTTCAGTGTTTACCGCCGATTTCCCACGGAAATTGCCAAGGATTCTCCTTCCTTTGATCTCCTGTATCATGTCGAGCGAATCTTCCCGTGTCAGGGGAACCAGTCTGAAGACTACATCCATCGCAGCCTCAACAAGAATTCCTCCCAGGCCGAACATCACAGCATGACCAAACTGGCGGCTGAAGGTGGATCCTATGACCAGTTCTACTCCTTCGGGCACCATCTGATAGATCAGTACTCCCTGGATGTCCGCCTTTGGCTTTCCCAGTCTAGCTTTCTTCACGATATCGGTGAATGCGGACCGAACGGTCTCCGCTGAACCAATATTTACTCTCACTCCCCCGATGTCAGACTTATGCGTGATATCAGGAGATACTATCTTCATCACGACAGGGTATCCCAACTTATCAGATATGTCAGCCGCTGATTCCGGATCGGTCGCCACCTGACCCGTTCTGACCGGGATGCCGCAAGCCGTGAGCACTTCCTTGCTTTCTACCTCCGTAAGTACAGCCCGCCCCTGCCGCTTCACCTCAGATAGAATTCTTGTCACTTCCGTCACCATCGGGCCCTCCTTTTGTAGGTCTTCATATATGACCAGTGCTATGCTTTCAGCGCTGCAATAGACAATTGGTCAAATGTTATCTTATGGGCGGTGTGAGGAAAAAGTCAACTATATTAGAAACAAGAAAGATGTTCATGACCACTTTGGACTTGACAGGCTTCAGGATTTCAGTTAAAAAATCTGCCATACAGTAAGATTATCAACAATCAAAGGAGGAGAGTTTTTGGCCACACATAAATCCGCGGAAAAGAGGAGCAGACAGAACGAGAAGAGACGCATAAGAAACACGTCGGTAAAATCTAGTATAAAGACGCACGTAAAATCTGTACTATCAGCTGCTGAAACGAAAGACAAGAAGGTTTCGGAAACTGCCCTTGCCGCTGTGATACCTGCTATCGCCAAGGCAGCTTCCAAGGGCGTATTTCATAAAAAGACGGCTTCACGAAAGATTTCGAGGTTAACCAAAAAGGTAAACGCCCTTCAGGGGTAATTTCCACACATTCTTCTTTCAGACCAATCCCTGTCAAAAGCCTGACATCATTAATCGGTATGCCTTCTCAGCTGCATCATTCGACAGCTTGGTGAGGGCATTGCCCCGGTTTGTATTCCTGGCATTCAGGTCGGTGAAGGTGTAGTCCTGAGTTGCCGTGAAATTCTTGTTATTCCAGATAAGCTTATGCGTGTCCTGTTCTTCAAAGACAAGTTCCATTACTACTGACAAGCGTTCTCCTGACGCCAGGCCTGTACTCTGGTAAGAGAGAGGTGAGGTTGCGATGCTGTTCACACTACCCTTGAAGACCGCATCCGACGTTTCGCGCCGGTCGACCAACGCGAACCTGCCTCCTATGATAAATTGATCGATAAAAGAATTCCTGATGGTATTTTCAACATTGGCCTCACTTGTCTTATTGGCAAAGTTGTCGATGAATACCGTCCGTATTTTTTTGTCGATATATTCTCCGCCGGGGCTGAAGTGGTAACCGCAGCCTGCGACGAGAAAGATTGACAGGCAAACCGCGACAACAGTTATTCCAGGGAAGCGAAGCGATAAACGCCCTACGCTGGAAATAACTCCTATTCGTTTGTCACTGAACGACGATATTGACGAGCTTCTTGGGGACATATATTTCTCTCACCACCTTCTTGCCAGAGATTAAACTGATAATCTTCTCATCATTGAGAGCGAGGGCCTTGATCTTCTCGTCGTCCTCATCTACGGGGACGACCATCCTGCTCCTTACCTTGCCGTTTACCTGAATGACTATAATTATCTCCTCTTCCGCGGCAACCTCGTGATCATATACCGGCCAGGGCATGTCGGCCAGACTGCCTTCATAACCCAATGCCTTCCAGAGCTCCGCGGTTATGTGAGGAACGATGGGCGCCAGCAATATTATTATCGCCTCGATGGTCTCCCTGATGACGGATAGCGCGATTTCATCTTCCATTGCCGGCCTCTCGATCAGATACAGGGCATTGACAAGTTCCATAACTGAGCTTATGGCCGTATTAAAATGAAAGCGGTCCTCGATATCGCGGGTCACCTTTCTGATTGTCTGGTGGGTCTTTCGCCTCAGGTTCTTCAGTTCTCCTTCGAGTGTCTCGTCTCCGCCTGCGGACTTAACAGCTTCGATGTCAACGCGGTAGTCCATGACAATCCGCCATACCCTGTTGAGAAAACGGAACGACCCTTCGACCCCTTGGTCACTCCACTCGAGGTCCTTTTCCGGGGGTGCGGCAAAAAGGCAGAACATCCTTGCCGTGTCGGCGCCGTATTGATCTATCAGGTAATCCGGGTCGACGACGTTCTTTAAAGATTTGGACATCTTTTCTGATTTGCCAATTGTGACTGCAGCTTCACAGTGTTTGCACTTGTCGTCCTTCACCTCCTCAGGAAACAGATAACCGTGCTCCCTGCATTGCGCCGTTTCCTTGCAGACCATGCCTTGGGTCAGTAGATTAGTGAAAGGCTCGTCAAAGTCAAGAACGCCAAAATCTCTCAGCATCTTTGTATAGAACCGCGAATAAAGAAGATGGAGGATGGCGTGCTCAATTCCGCCGATATACTGATCCACCGGCATCCAGTAGCCGACTTTTTTATGGTCAAGACCGGGTTTCTCCGCGCAGTGTGGCGAGCAGAAACGGTCAAAATACCAGGCTGATTCTACGAATGTGTCCATAGTATCAGTTTCACGTTTCGCCTTATTGCCGCATTGTGGGCATTGCGTTTCCGCGAAGGCCTTGTACTTCTCGAGCGGCGACCCGCCTTCTCCCGTTAATTCCACGTCTCTTGGCAAGACCACGGGAAGAGCGGTTTCCGGTACCGGCACTGTGCCGCACTTATCGCAGTAGATGATGGGTATGGGGGCTCCCCAGTAGCGCTGACGGGAAATGCCCCAGTCTCTCAAACGGTACTGTATGGTCTTCTTGCCTCGTCCCATGGATTCGAGATATTCCGCGATTGCATCTAAGGCCTTCATATTTTCCATGCCGTTGAATTGTCCAGAATTGATGAGCATGCCTTCTTCCACGTAGGCCTCCGTCATGGTGTGGATATTGAGGGACCTGTTAGGCGGCTGTATGACCACGATGAGGGGGAGATTATACTTCTTCGCGAATTCAAAGTCACGCTGGTCATGCGTTGGAACCGCCATGACACAGCCTGTTCCGTACTCCGCAACAACGAAGTTTGCGGCGAAGATGGGCATCCTCTTCTTAGTCACGGGGTTAAGACAGTAGATATCCAGGAATATGCCCTCCTTGTCGTAGTATTCCGAAGTCCTCATCAACTTGTCCTGCTTCTTGACCTTGTCAACGAATTCTCTGACTTCTTTCTCAACCGGCTTCCCCTTTACCAGTTCCATAACGAGGGGGAGTTCGGCGGCGACGAGCATGAACGTGGCGCCGTATACCGTGTCCTGTCTCGTCGTAAAGACTTTGATTACATCATTTCCTTCTGCCATGGGGAAGAATATCTCACATCCGAAACTCTTGCCTATCCAGTTCTTCTGCATAGTGATGACCCGTTCAGGCCATCCGGGAAGCTTGTCGCAATATTCGAGGAGCTCGTCAACGTAATCGGTGATGCGGAAAAACCACTGGTCGAGATATTTCTCCTCCACCTCTTTAGAGCATCTCCAGCATAGACCGGATTCAACCTGTTCATTTGCCAGTACAGTTTTACAATCAGGGCACCAGTTCACGATGGAACTTTTTTTGTAGGCCAACCCTTTTTCGTACATCCAGAGAAAAAACAATTGTTCCCAGCGGTAGTATTCCGGTTCACACGTGGAAAGCTCCCTGTCCCAGTCGTAGCTGAATCCCATCTCCTTGAGCTGCTTTCTCATATAGGTGATATTTTCATTCGTCCATGTTGCAGGGTGAATCTTATGGTCGATGGCCGCGTTTTCTGCAGGCATACCGAAGGAATCCCAGCCCATGGGATGCAGGACGTTGAATCCATTCATCCGCTTGTAGCGCGCCACTACATCACCGATAGTGTAGTTCCTCACATGGCCCATATGAATTTTCCCGGACGGATAAGGAAACATCTCCAGAAGGTAGTATTTCTTCTTATCAAGATCCTCTGTGACTTTGAAAAGACAGCTATCTTCCCAGATCTTCTGCCATTTCTTTTCAAGTTCCCGGGGCTTGTACTTATTCTCCATAAATCATCCGCCTCCAAAATGCTCAGGGATAACCTTTTTTCAACGCCTGTTATCAAGACCGAAGGATAATATCATCATGAATGAGAACTTCCGGTGAGCCCGTTTATTTTTTTATCTGCTTCATCTTTGTACAATTTCAGGTACACGGCATCGAGAATGCCGTTTATGAAAGAGCCGGAATTTTCAGAGCCATACAACTTGCCTAGATCTATAGCTTCGTTCAACGTGACTTTGGGGGGTATGTCAGGACAGTACAAGAGTTCGTAGACGGCCATGCGGAGGATATTCCTGTCGACTCTCGACATCCGCGCGAGGGACCAATTATCGGAACAACTGCTAATGAGACTGTCTATCTCCTCTTTCTTATCGCAAGCGCCCTCTATCAAGAAAGTGGAAAATTTTCTGGACTCTTCCGGCGCACCAAAATAATTCCAAAAGATCGAAATAGCCTCGGTGGCATCGATATCTAAAACATCCAGCTCGTAAAGAACTTGTAAGGCAATCTCTCTTGCCTTTCTCCTTTGATGCATTAATTCCTCTGGATCTGTTGTATCAGACGCCATTCATGACGGGTCTGCAGATAATAGAAAAAGAGACATAGCAGTCTTGAAAAAAATATTGCCTTGTCATTTCGAACACAGCACATGCTCCCCGCATTTGCCGGGGCAGTCTTCACTCTCTCTTTCTCGAAATGACATCAGATAAAGTTTCAGAAGTTTTCAGGCTATAATTTCCTGAAGAGGTCCACCATTTCGATGGCCGACATGGCGGCGTCCCATCCCTTGTTCCCAGCTTTGGCACCCGCTCTTTCAATTGCCTGTTCAATGGTGTCTGTGGTCAAGACGCCGAAGGCTACAGGCATCTCCGTCTCCAGACCAACGTTCGCTATGCCTTTAGTGACCTCGGCGCTGATGTATTCAAAATGCGGTGTCGCCCCTCTGATTATTGCGCCAAGGCAAATCACTGCATCGAATTTCGCAGCCTTTGCCAGCTTCTTGGCCATAGCCGGTAATTCAAATGCGCCGGGAACCTTATAAATGAGAATATCCTTCTCCTCCGCGCCCGCCTTGGTGAGTGCATCAACAGCGCCATCAATCAGTCTTCCACAGATAAAATCGTTGAATCGACTGGCGACAATGCCAAACTTCATCCCCTTGGCTACAAGCTTTCCTTCTATGATTCTTGGCATATTTTCCTCTCCCTCTTGTAATCGTGGAACCTGACCTTCAGTTAATGTTTGCGTATTATGATAAAAAGAAACTATATCTCTAACAAATGGCCCATCTTTTTCTTTTTTGTCTTTAGATATTTGATGTTGCTCTCATTCGGTTTTATTTCGATGGGGATGCGGTCAGTAACGGCTAAACCGTACCCTTCGAGGCCCACAATCTTCTTGGGATTATTGGTCATCAGTTTCATCTTTTTCACACCTAGATCTGCAAGTATCTGGGCGCCGATACCATAATCCCGTAAGTCTGCCTTGAAACCGAGCGAGATATTGGCTTCGACAGTGTCTTTCCCGTGTTCCTGCAATTCATAGGCCTTGATTTTATTGACAAGGCCGATGCCTCTGCCTTCCTGATGCATATAGACAATAACACCTTTTCCCGCCTCATCCACCATTTCCATGGCTCTATGGAGCTGATAGCCACAGTCACATCTCTCCGATCCGAAGACATCACCTGTAAGGCATTCTGAATGAACCCGCACGAGAACCTCATCGGCGGGCTCAATATCTCCCTTCAAAAGTGCCACATGCTTCATATCGTCCACGTCATTTTCATAAACGATGAGTTTGAATAGGCCTCCGTACATGGTGGGGATCATTGCGGTGGCCGCCCTCCTAATCAGGGATTCATGCTGCATTCTGAACTGGATGAGATCGGAGATGGACACTATCTTGAGATCATGCTCCTTGGCGAAGATTTCCAGGTCAGGAATTCTAGCCATGGTGCCATCGTCCTTCATGATTTCACATATCACGCCAGCAGGTTTCAGCCCGGCTAACCTTGCGAGATCTACGGAACCTTCGGTCTGGCCCGTTCTCACCAGCACGCCGCCTTTTTTTGCGCGTATGGGGAAAACATGTCCCGGGCTGACGATGTCGTCAGGCGTAACGTCATCTGCCACGGCGGTTTTTATCGTCGTTGCCCTGTCGGCTGCGGAAATTCCGGTCGTCACGCCGCGCTTCGCTTCTATAGACACAGTAAAGGCGGTGCCGAAGCGGGACCTGTTATCCACCACCATGGGGTGGAGGTTAAGTTTATCGGCAAGATTATCATTCAGAGACAGGCATACAAGACCTCTCCCGTATTTTGCCATGAAGTTAATGGCCTCAGGCGTAACAAATTCTGCCGCCATACAGAGGTCGCCTTCATTTTCTCTGTCTTCATCATCAACCAAGATGACCATTCTGCCGCTCTTGATATCTACAATGGCCTCTTTTATCGTACTTATACCCATCTTTTCACCCTCAATAATTTCATTCTCAATGCTGAGCGCTCTGTCGAAATTCCATATGCCCCTGCGCGAAAGGGAAAGGGGAGGTGATTCATTTTAAGAATCCATGCTCCGCAAGGAAATTCATATCGATCCCTTTTCCGGGATTGACGAACCTCTCCACATATTTTCCAATTATATCCGTTTCAATGTTAACCGGATCGGCCGCTTTTTTAAAGCCTAAAGTGGTGTTCCGGGCCGTGTACGGAATTATATTAACATAAAATCTGGCTTTTTCACAACGATTTACCGTCAAACTTATGCCATCGACCGCGACTGATCCTTTTTCTACTATGTATCGGCTCAATTCTGCGTCGATTTCCACAATGAACTGGATTGAGTTGGCCCTGCTTACTTTGTCCTGAATTTTTCCTATGCCGTCCACATGGCCAAGGACCAAGTGTCCTCCCAAGAAACTGTTCAACCGCAGGGATTTTTCCAGATTCACCTTATCGCCTGACTTAAGTGTCTTAAGATTTGTCTTGGCTAGGGTTTCCGCGGACACGTCCGCGGAGAATCGCTTGTCTCCCTTCTCCGTTACTGTGAGACAGGCGCCGCTGACGGAAATGCTGTCACCAACATTAATGTCACCCAGATTCATTGACGTATCGATAATGAGAAGCGCATCCTCTCCTTTCTTCGTCATCCTCTTGACTGTTCCTAAGTCTTCTATAATTCCTGTAAACATGACCGTTTAAATTTTTCGTCGATAACTTTTCTGATCAGTCATCTGTGTTCATCTTTTTTTACGTTGAGGAGATCCTTCAGTCCTTCCATGAAATCACTGACGTCGCGAAACTCCCTGTATACCGACGCGAACCGAACATAGGCAACGTCGTCCAAATTCTGGAGTTCTTTCATGACCTGCTCGCCAATAGCGGATGACGGGATCTCTTTATCCTGATACTCCTGACAGTGCCTCTCGATTCTATCCACGACACTCTCGATTGCGTCGGTGCTTATAGGGCGTTTTTCACAGGCCCTCTTGATGCCGGAGCGTATCTTCGTTCTGTCGAATGGTTCCCTGCGTCCATCTTTCTTGACCACCATCGGAAGAACTTCTTCCACGAATTCGTATGTTGTGAAACGTTTTCCGCAGGCGATGCATTCCCGTCTTCTCCGTATGGCATCTCCATCCTTGCTGATCCGGGAGTCAATAACCTTGTTTTCTGCATTTGCACAAAAAGGACACTTCATAACTGAGACACCTTGACGCCGGCCTCCTTCAATATATCTGTCGCCAGTTTATCATTGTAGTCTGCCTTCACAATCACAGTGACTATTCCTGCGTTGATAATCATCTTGGCGCATATGACGCACGGATGATTGGTGCAGTAAAGTGAGGAACCGTTTACACTTACTCCGTGGAGTGCTGCCTGAATGATGGCATTCTGCTCTGCGTGTAGTCCGCGGCAGAGTTCATGACGCTCACCGGAAGGAACACCGAGTTGTTCTCGCAAACAGCCGACATCCATGCAATGCTGAAGGCCGGAGGGGGCGCCATTATAGCCCGTGGCGAGCAACCTGCGATCCTTCACGATAACAGCGCCAACGCTCCGTCTCAGGCATGTGGAACGTTTCGAGACGAGATCGGCGATGTCCATGAAATATTCATCCCATTCCGGTCTGTGCTTTTTCCGTCGAGGGACTTCCGGCTTTGAACGTTCAGTCTTAGCCATCTGCCACCTGTCAGCCTCTCCGTACTCTATGAATTTATATAACCACTAATTCTTATTTGTAAAGCCGCTTTCCGATGTTTATAATTTTATTGAGCCTTTTCTGATGGCGGCCGCCCTCAAATTCGGTATTCAACCACAAGCTGACAATTGATTTTGCCGCTTCCTCTTCCGTTCGCCTACCGGCAAGGACGAGTATATTTGTGTCATTGTGCAGCCTGCTCATGCGGGCCGTCTCTTCATCGAGGCACAGAGCCGCTCTCACACTCGGGAATTTGTTTGCGACAATGCTCATACCCACACCGGTACCGCATACGAGTATGCCCCGAACAAACTCTCCGGTAGATACCCCTTGGGCGACGATGGCGCCAAAATCCGGATAATCAACACTGGCCGGACTGTCCGTACCGGCGTCTGTCACGGCGTATCCCGTTTCAGCAAGGTACTGTTTGACAACTTCTTTTAAGGGGAAACCCGCATGGTCGCTACCTATGATTATCTGATCCATTTTATCAAAGTTTATCGGATTTCCTGAATATCAGGACGGCGTTGACTCCGCCGAAACCGAATGTGTTCGACATGGCTGTATCGATTTTTTTCTTTCGCGCCTTATGGGGGACATAATCGAGATCACAATCAGGGTCGGGGTTATCGAGATTGATAGTCGGTGGAATAATGCCTTTGTAAATAGACATCGCCGATATAATGGCTTCCAGTGCGCCTGCGGCGCCAAGGAGATGACCGGTCATGGATTTTGTAGAGCTTACGGCAAGATTTGAGGCATGTTTGCCGAAGACTTTTTTAATGGCCTGTGTTTCATAGAGGTCATTCGGAGGCGTCGATGTGCCATGGGCATTTATGTAATCGATGTCAGTCGGTTTCATACGGGCGTCTTTCAGGGCGGCTGACATACATCTGGCTGCTCCTTCATGTCCCGGAGGAGGTATGGCCATGTGGTAGGCATCACTCGTCGAGCCGTAACCGACCACTTCCGCATATATCCTGGCGCCTCTCTTGAGGGCTGAGGTCAGTTCCTCGAGGATCAGAATACCGGAGCCTTCTCCCATAACAAAGCCATCCCTCTCTTTGTCAAAAGGACGACTCGCTTTCTCCGGCTCGTCATTTCTTACGGATATGGCCCTCATTGCGTTGAAGCCGCCCACACCGAGCGGCGTAATTGCTGCATCTGTGCCTCCAGCGATCATGACATCCGCATAACCGCCGCTGATGATCCTCATGGCGTCCCCTACGGCATTTGTGCCGGAAGAGCAGGCAGTGGTGGGACAACTTATCGGGCCTTTAGCTCCGCATCTGATCGATACATTACCCGCGGCAAGATTTGCAAGGACGGCTGGGATGGAAAAAGGGGATATCTTTCTGGGGCCGCCGCTGAGTATTGCAACTTCCTCTCTCTCTATAGTTCCAAGGCCGCCTATTGCTGATCCGATAATTACTCCCACGCGTTCCGCATTCGTTTGATTAATGCGCAGTTTCGCATCCGATACGGCCATCCCGGCGGCCGCCAGGGCGTAGATAATAAAGTTATCGAACTTGCGAAGCTCTTTATTACTGACATAATTCAGGGGATCAAAGTTCTTCAGTTCCCCGGCGATCTGCGTCCTATGTCCGGTTGCATCGAATTTTGTTATTCTGCTGATTCCAGATTGTCCCCTGCAGATTTCCTTCCACGACTCACGGGCAGAATTGCCAAGAGGTGTGACCGCACCGATTCCGGTTATAACGATTCTTCTTCTCAAAGAGGTCTGTTTCCTTCGGGTCGTATTAATATTATGTAACCCCTTTTTTCTTGAGGAATTCGATCACGTCTTTTATCGTGCGGATTTTTTCCAGCTCTTCATCGGAGATTTGTATTCCGAAATTTTCTTCCATTTCCATGATCAGTTCAACCAAGTCAAGTGAATCGGCTCCCAGATCATCTATGAAGGATGCTTCCGGCACACATTCTTCTTTTGTGACATCTAGGCGCTGTAGTATAATGTCTATGACTCTATCCTCGAGTTTCATGAATACTTCCTCCTCCACTCGTAAACTAATTTATGAAACCGCACAAATAAATACCGCGCCGTTGACGCGGAATCTTTTAAAATCTATCTGCTGTGGATGTCTTGTTGCCGCCGCAGGCATTAAGTCATCTTTTCTGTCGGAATGACCTGCCGGCCCTTGTACGTTCCACAATTCGGGCAGACGTGATGAGCAAGCTTCGGTTCACTGCACTGTGGGCACGCAGAAGCCAGTTGAGGCTTGAGAAAATCGTGCGACCTCCTCTTGTTTCTCCTTGTTCTCGAATGTCGTTTTACTGGGTTTGGCATAGTTCTTTCCCTCTATATTAAATTTAGTTGGTTTCCACTACTCTGAATTTTTTTAAAACCGCCAGCCTCTCGTCGATGAACCCGGCGGAGCAACTACAGCTTGCCGTGTTGAGATTCATCCCGCAATGTGCACATAGACCTTTGCAGGCGTCTGTACAAAGAACTTTGATGGGGATCTGCAGCATGATCTGTTCAAAGATGAGATTATCGAGGTCTATTACATCATCTTGATAATATCCGTATTCAAGGTCCTCCGAACTCAGTTCGTCTTCTTGCTTTGACCCATTCTTCTCCGGAACAAAGGTATAACGAAAATTAATCTTTATGGGTAGATGGGTGACTTCCAGACACCGGCAACAATTCGCAGTAACGGTGGTTTCCAGAATCCCATCGATAAACACTGTCTCACGGATCCTTTTAGCCTCACAGAAAACATCAATCCCTTCGATGGAAAAATCATTTTTTTCTTTCTCAGGGAGGAGATCCCGAAACCAGTCGCCATCCTTGTGCAACGATATTTTTAATCCCTCTTCGGGGATGTTGTTGATAATAATTTTCACTGTACTTCTTTAATTATATGCGTCTGATTCTATTCGTAAAATGTATTCCAGGCATGAGATGAGCTTTTGCTGTAAGGTGCGAAGTAGATTATAAAATGGCCTGCTTGTCAAGTATAATCTTACCTTTCTAAATCCGGCTTGACAAGCGAAAGTTGCAGCCCTATAAGAAGGTCATTATAGCAATGGGTGCGGTTAAATATAATGACTGAAAAGGAATATGTAAGAACCCGTTTTGCCCCTTCTCCAACGGGCTTTTTGCATATCGGTGGGGCGAGAACGGCTCTTTTTTCCTGGCTTTATGCCAGGCACAAGGGCGGGAAATTTATTCTCCGGATCGAAGATACCGATCAGGTTCGTTCGACGGAAGAATCAACGAAGGCGATTCTCGACGCCCTGATATGGCTGGGGCTCAACTGGGATGAAGGACCGTTTTTTCAGGCACAACGTGCAGATATCCACAGAGAAATGGTAAAAAGGCTTCTTAATGAAGGCAAAGCGTATTTCTGCGTATGTACTTCTGAGGAGTTGGAAGGCAAGAGGAAGAGGGCGCTCGCGGAGGGAAGAAAACCCAAGTATGACGGTACGTGCCGGGATAAAAACCTTCCCAGTTCGGCCCCTGCCGTGGTGCGCTTCCGATGCCCTGACACGGGTGTGACCGTCGTAAATGACATGATAAAGGGAATGATAACATTCAATAACGAGGAACTCGATGATCTGGTCATAGAAAGAAGCGACGGCTACCCCACATACAACTTTGCCGTCGTGGTGGACGATGCCCAGATGCAGATAACCCATGTGATCAGGGGAGATGACCATCTAAACAATACGCCGAGACAGATCCTTCTCTATGAGGCCCTGGGATATGATGTTCCTCAATTCGCGCACGTTTCCATGATCATGGGTTCGGATAAGGCACGACTGAGTAAACGTCATGGCGCGTCATCGGTCATGGCCTATAAGGAAATGGGCTATCTGCCCGAGGCCATGGTGAATTATCTCGTCAGGCTCGGCTGGTCCTACGGAGACCAGGAGATATTTTCTTTAGATGAACTAATCCGTATTTTTACCCTTGAGTCCGTCGGAAAATCCGCCGCTGTATTTAATCCGGAAAAACTTCTCTGGCTGAATCAGCACTACATTAAGGAATGTGAATCCGAAAGACTCGTACGGGAGGCGATACCATTCTGGCAGAAACTGGGTGTTGATACTTCAGACCACGATCTCCTGAAACATGTAGCTAATGACCTGAAAACGAGATCAAAGACCTTGGCAGAGCTTGCCGATGCAAGCTTCTTTTACTTCACGGATGATATTGTCTATGAAAAGGAAAAGGCGGATAAATTTCTCAATAAGGAGATTGTGGATCACTTGGCTGCCATAGCTGAAAGGCTTCCCTCGCTCCAGGATTTTACGAAGATAGGCATGGAAAATTTTCTCCGTGCCATCGCCGGAGAAAGGGATGTAAGTCTCAAGGTTATTGCCCAGCCCCTCCGAATCGCACTGACCGGGAAAACCGTAAGCCCAGGCGTTGATGAAGTTATGATCACCCTTGGCAAAGAGAGAGTTATTAAACGCATAAAAAAAGCAATTGCGTTCATTAACAGCAGAGGTTGATTTTGACCTTGACATTTCGGGGGTGATTGACTAATAAGTCACCCTCCAATTATGTTGTCCGTGGTCCCATCGTCTAGTGGTTAGGACGCTGGCCTCTCACGCCGGAAACTCGGGTTCAAGTCCCGGTGGGACCACCAAGTTATAACGAGTAGTTACAGAAACATTTGCAGCTCGTTTCCATTTTTAATTTCAATTCCCAATGTATCGTTTCAAAGGAAAGTGGACAGATGAGGGGATAAAATAAGAGACGGTTTTAGGTTATAATGACTCTGAGAAAGGAGAGAGGATCAGATGGAACCTAAAGCTAAACAAAGCCCCGAATCTGT
>Ga0326727_10000883_pt1 | contig 117345 bp, 123 predicted proteins | sample MB2enrmetagenome_FD_207643 | JGI IMG/M metagenome (GOLD analysis project Ga0326727, IMG submission 207643) | Lab enriched peat soil microbial communities from McLean, Ithaca, NY, United States - MB29MY | ecosystem: Environmental > Terrestrial > Soil > Wetlands > Peat | place: USA: New York... | reverse complement strand
AAACCTACGAGGATATCGTCGATGCCTGCTGCGATGCATGGCGTTGGTTCACTGCTCAGCCCGACCACATCACTTCAATCGGAACACGTCTTTGGGCATGTGTCAGTTAATGACACCGGGCGTATTAATGTCCCGCGTTGGTGGCCGAGAAATCCGGAGCCAGCCCCGAAGCGGCAAGCTGCCCGGCCAGGGCGGCCTTGAGGCGGGAGAGCCCGGCCTCGGATGTGCTTTCCGCGCGGGCAACCAGCACCGCCTGGGTGTTGGAAGCACGCAGCAGCCACCAGCCATCCTCGGTGTTCACGCGCACGCCATCGGTATCGGAGACTTTTTCACCCGCCGCCTTCAGCCGCGCGGCCACTTCGGCCACCACGGCGAATTTGCGGTCCTCGGCGCAATCGAAGCGCAACTCCGGGGTGTTGACCACTGCGGGCAGGCTGGCGCGGAATTCGCCGACGGTGCCCGGCGTGCGGGCAATCACGCCGAGGATGCGCACAGCGGCGTAGAGCGCGTCATCGAACCCGTACCACTTGTCATTATAGAAGATATGGCCCGACATCTCGCCCGCGAGCGGGGAGCCCAGCTCGGCCATCTTGGACTTGATGAGCGAATGCCCGGTCTTCCACATCAGCGGCGTGCCGCCAGCCTTGGCCACTTCGTCGAACAGCACTTGGCTCGCCTTCACGTCGGCGATGATGGTGGCGCCCGGGTGCTCGCGCAGCACGTCACGCGCCATCAGGATCAGGAACTGGTCGCCGAACAGAATATGCCCTTCGTTATCGACCAAGCCGATTCGGTCCGCGTCACCATCGAAGGCGATGCCGACATCGGCCCCTTCCTTCTTCACGGCGTCGATCAGCTGCTCCAGGTTCTTCGGCACGGTCGGATCCGGGTGATGCGCCGGGAAGGTGCCGTCGATCTTGGCGTTCAGCAGCTTGTGCTCGCCCGGCAACTGCTCGACCAGCTTCACCAGCACGTCGCCTGCGGCGCCGTTGCCGTTATCCCACACCACTTTCAGCTTGCGCTCGCCGTCCCAGTCCTTGAGCATGCGGGCAACGTAAGCCGCGGAGATATCCTTCTGCGACACGATGCCCTGAGCTTCGGGCACGACCTGCCCGGCGGCGGCACGCGCGCCGAGGGTCTGGATCTGCGCGCCGAAGAACGGCTTGTTCTTCAGCATCATCTTGAAGCCGTTATAGTTGGGCGGGTTGTGGCTGCCGGTCACCATCACCGCGCCGTCGGCCGGCTCAGCGAAGGAGGCGTAGTACAGCATCGGCGTCGGCCCCTGGCCGATATCGACGACCTCTGCCCCGCTCTCCATCAGCCCCTTGATCAGCGATGCCGCCAGCGCGGGGGAAGAGAGCCGTCCGTCACGCCCAACGGCCACCTTGCGGCCGCCCGCTTCGGCGACCATGGAGCCGAACACCCGGCCAATGGCGAAGGCGTCGGCCTCGGTCAGCGTCTCGCCGACAATGCCGCGGATATCGTACTCGCGCAGCGAGCTGGCGTGGAATTTATGCGAAAAAGTCATGCATACCTCGTGCGGTGCTGTTCATATGCCGGACGGCGTTGTGACGGCTGTTTGCGGCCGATTTTAGGCCGCCCCAGGCAAAAAAGCCGGCGGGCCCGCCGGCAAGGCGAGCCCGAAGTTTTCTCAGGAGTTGACGTAGTTCTTGAGGAACTCGCGCACAGAGGGACCAAGATCCGGCCGGGCGAGGGAGAACGCGATCTGCGCCTCCAGGAAGCCGATCTTGTCGCCGCAGTCGAAGCGCTTGCCCTCGAACTTGAGGCCGTGGAACGGCGCTTGGCCGATCATCTTGGCCATCGCATCGGTCAGCTGCACCTCGTTGCCAGCCCCCGCCTCCATGCGCGAGAGATAGGTGATCACCTCCGGCAGCAGGATGTAGCGGCCGATGATGGAGAGGTTGGAGGGCGCCTTCTCAGGAGCGGGCTTCTCGACAAGCCCGGTGACCTCCACGCGGTCGCCTTGGGTCTCACCCACCTTCAGGATACCGTAGCGGCTGGTGTGCGCCTTCGGCACCTCTGAAACGGCCACCACGTTGCCACCGGTCTCGTTATACACATTCACCAGCTGCGCGGTGCAAGGCGTCTGGCTCAGCACCAGGTCGTCCGGCAGCAGGATGGCGAACGGATCATCGCCGATGAAGGTGCGGGCGCACCAGATGGCGTGGCCCAGCCCCAGCGGCACCTGCTGGCGCACGGTGGAGATGGCGCCGGGCGGCATCGCCTCCTCGCGCAGCAGCGCCAGCGCCTCGCGCTTGTTGCGCTCCGCGAGAGTCGCCTCCAGCTCGAAGGCGATGTCGAAATGGTCGATCAGCGCGGTCTTACCGCGGCCGGTGACCATACAGAACTGGTCGATGCCCGCGGCGCGGGCCTCATCGACGGCGTACTGGATCAGCGGCTTGTCGACGACCGGCAGCATCTCCTTGGGCATGGCCTTGGTGGCAGGCAGGAAGCGGGTGCCCAAACCGGCAACGGGGAGCACGGCCTTACGCAATGGTTTTACCAAGAATTCCTCCTTGTTGGGCGATCGTGCCAATCAGTGCCATGCCAGGCAAAGGCGGGCAAGCAGATGATTTTTCCGCAAAGCGTTTAAGATCGGTGACGGCTCAGGCCTGTTTGGCCTGAGCCTGGTTAGCCGGAACCTTCATCATGGTCCCGGTCATCGGAATGAAGAAGCAGCCCAGATCACGGCGGGAATGGATCTTCCCCGCGGCATCTTTGTGGTAAACATAGAAAACCTGCCCCTGCTTGAAGGGTTGGCCGATGGGGATGATCATCCGTCCGCCGGGCTTGAGCTGCTCGAACAACGCCGGCGGGGCGTACTGGGCAGCGCAGGTAACGATAATAACATCGAACCCGCCCTGCACCTCCGGCCAGCCGTAATAGCCATCGCCCACGCGGGTGGTGACATTGTCGTAGCCCAGCGGCGCAAAAATCTTTTTCACCGCCTCGCCCAGGGGCTGGATGATCTCGATGGAATAGGCGCGGCTGACGATGCGCGACAGCAGAGAGGACTGGAAACCCGAGCCGGTACCGATCTCCAGCGAGACATCGCCCGGCTTCGGCGCGATGATCTGTGTCATGTAGGCCTGGCCGAGATAGTCCGAGAGGGCCGAGCCGTAGCCGAGCGCCCAGGGCTTGGGCGGCATGTCATAGGCATCGCCGCAGGTGGAGCGGCGCTCCTGGTAGTTGTAGTGGTAGTACTCGCGCGGCAGCGCCTCGAACGCCGCCAGCACCAGCGGATCCGGCTTGCCCAGGCGCTGGGTCAGGTAATCGGCGATCGCCTTCATCGCCGCGGGCTTGCGCGCCTGGATGGCGGCAAACTGCTCGTCGGTGAGCGAAACCGGGCGGCCGGACGCGGCCATCGCCGTCTCGAAGGCGGCCTTGTCCCAGGGCTCGCCGTTCGGCGTTGTCGGGGTGGGCGGCACCGGGGCCGTTGCCGCAGGCGCCGGGGCCGGGCTGGCCGCCGGAGCGGCGGGAGCGATGGCGGGAGCGGGTGGAACGGCGCTGTCGGCAAAGGCGGGGGCGGCGGCGCAGGCGGCCAGCCCTGCGATCAATCCACGGCGGCTGAGCGTTTCAGAGATGGAATCCAAGCAATCTGTCCTTCAAGCGCGGGAAAGCTGAGCGCGGCGATAGTGTACAGTAGAACGGCACCGCCTAAAACCGCATGCAGGCCTATAGTGCGCAGCAGCAAATTGGCAAAGGGGGTAGCCACGACCGAGAAGGCGCCGTTCAACCCCCAGGCCCAGGGCAGGAAGAACTCGCCCCGGAGCTGGCGCAGGCCGAGCGGAAAGGGCAGCCCCATGGCGAAGCTGACCGGCGCCAGGATCAGCACGATCAGCGCCACCCGCAGCCAGCTGGGCAGCTCGCCGCCGGCCAGCGCCGCCGGGCCGGAGAGGCAGAGCATCGCCACACCCCAGAGCGCCACGGTCATCCAGGCAAGGCGCATGGCGCTGGCGGCGGAGGTGATACGGCTGGAGACAAAGCTGCCCAGCCCGGAGAAGACCAGCATGGCCCCAAGCACCAGGGAGAAGCCCATGGCCCGGTCGTCGAGCGCCTGGCAGGCGCGCTCGATGGCGAACAGCTCCAGGAACAGGAACCCCAGGGCCAAAGCGGAGAAATACACCGCCGGGCGCAGCACCGGGTGCCTTTGGCGCTCGCGCCTGGGGGCGGCGAGCGGCACCAGCAATACCAGCACGGCGATCACCACCGCCTGGACCAGCACGGCGAGGTTCACCAGAGCGCCGATCTCGGCCTGGGGCAAAATCTGCAGCCGGGCCAGCAGCAGCTGGAGCTGGTTGAGGCGCAGAATGGCGTAGAAGGCGGGGCGGTCATCGGTGACCGGGCGCAGATCGAAGGCGCTGGCGGACGGCGTCACCTGCCCCGCGAGGATGCCCGGCGCCTCGTCGGCCAGCGAGTCGTCATCGCCCTGCGCCGCCATGGTACCGGCATCGAAGGAGACGGCAGGCAGGTCGTTATACAGGTTGGAGCGGGCCGCCACGGCGTCGAAGCCCTGGTAGTAGGAGACATCGAAGGATCGGTCGTCGCACCATTTTGCGGCGGCGGCGAGGTCCGCGGCGGAGAACGGCGCTGGGCTGGCCAGCAGCCTCGCGTTCCAGGCCGAGCGGTAGAGGAAGAGATGCGCCCCCGGATCCACCACGCCGCGCAGGACCAGGGCCTCGCGCATGGTGGCAAGCAGCCGCAGCGCATAGGCTGGGAAATCCTGGATGGAGATGGGGACCGAGAGGACACCGTTGGGGCTCAGCGCCGCAAGGTCGGCGGCGAAGGCCTCGGCCGAGAAGGCATAGACATTGGCCGGGGCTTCGTCGAGGAAATCGGCCGAAATGTCGATGACGTCATAGCCGGCACCCGGCGAGACCATGGCGCGCGGATTGTCATTGAAAATTCTCAGACCAGGGACAGCCGGCACCGGTGGCGAGCCGTCCAGCCCCTGGCGCAGGGCGCGGTAGAGCACCGGGTCCGGCTCCAGCGCGGTGAGCGGGGTGGCGCCGAGCGCCAGCGTCTCGGTGATTCGCATGCCGCCCGACGCGCCAATGAGCAGCGTGCGCGGGTGCGGGCGCAGCGCATAGGGCAGCGCATCGAGCGCGCCGGGGGCGTAGCCGGTCTGCGCTCCGCCCGGCATGGGCAGGGAGGCGATGCGCGCGCCGTCACGGTACAGCCCATAGCTGCGCGGCGGGCTTGGATAGCCCATCATACCGGAATTGTTGGAGATGTCGGTGTTCACCCGCTCGGTGAAATCGTCGAGCAGCATATACTCGCCGCGCGGGCTGTGCACGGTGGCGAGTACGCGCGCGCCGGGCGTGTGCAGCGGCGGATAGATGGGCTTGTACTGGCTGATGGCGGCTTGCGGGCCGAGGGCCAGCAGCAGTTCGGCGGCGAGCAGCGCGGCCAGCGCGGCAAGGCTGGCGCGCTTGCGGTAGCGCGCCGCCCCGAGCGAGGCCAGCGCCAGCAGCGGCAGCAGGCAGGGAATGAGCGCGAAGGGCGAGACCAGGAACATCAGCCCCAGCACCAGCACCGAGCCAAGCCCGGCGCCGAACAGGTCCGCCGCGTACACCGCGCCGATGCGCAGTGCATTGGTAGCGAAGGAGAGCGAGATATAAAGCCCTGCCAGGAAGAAGAACGGCAGCAGCGCCGCGTAATACAGCGCGATCAACCCGAGCTGCGGCGCATAGGTGTCCGGGTTCTGCAGCGCCAGCGGGTTGAAGGGGTTGAGGATGGTGCCGCAATAGCCCAGCGCCGCGCTGAGGGTGAGCAGCGCCGGGAGGGCCGCGAACAGCGCCTCGGCATGGCGGTGGAACACACCGCGCCCAAGTGCCAGCACCGCGCCCGAGAGCGCGAACCCGACCATGACGATGGAGATGACCCAGTAGCCGTAGTCCGACCAGTTGGCCACGGCGAAGTAGCGTGTCAGCGCCGTCTCCATGCCGACAGCGGCGGCGGAGACCAGGAACAGCGGCCAGAATTGCGTTTTAGTTTGCGCGCGATGCCAGCCGCCTTGCGGCGACAAAATATTCCCTTGGCTGGCTGGCATCATAAACCGACTTTGGTATCCAGGAATTGTTGCATAAGCGCGTCGAAGCGGTCAGCCTCGTCGACAAACAGCGCATGGCCTGCTTTCGGGAATATCGCAATAGAGGTGTTCGGCCGGTCGATAAGCAGGTTCTGGGCCTGCCCCTCAAGACGCGGGCGCACAGCGTAGAGCACCGGAACATCCGTGGAGAGGATCGCCTCTTTCCAATAGCTGCGCGGCACAGGGTAGCGCCGCAGTTCCTCGGCCTTAGCCTGAGGAACACGCAGACACGAGGCGGTCAGCCGGTCGAGATAATCCCGCGCCGGGCAGGTGCGGAACATGCCGGCGACAAAGGCGTACATCTTCTCATTACGGCTCCTTGGCGGCGGCGCGGGCGGGCCGGGAGGACCAGACGTGGACGTAGGCGTGGGCGGAGGGTTCTCGCCCACGGAATTGTCGATCAGCACCAGCCCGGCCAACTTGCCGCTGCCGCCCTGGTGGATCCAGGCCAGCGTGTCCAGCACGCCGAGCGACCAGCCGATGACCACGACCTTGCCCGGCAGCAAGTCCACCAACTCACCCAGGTCCTCGCCGCGCCGGTCCTGGTTGTAACCCGTGGCGGTGATCTCGGAGCTGCCCTGGCCGCGCGGGTCGAACAGCACAACGCGATATTTGGGAGAGAAGGCTTTCAGCTGCGGGGTGAATATCCAGCCCGGCATGGTCCAGCCGGGCACGAAGACGAGAAACGGCGCACCGGCCGGGCCGGTTTCCGTGTAGTGCAGCCGCGCGCCGTCCGAGGCATTAAAATAGTAATCCGCCGCCCGCGCCGGGGCGGCGAATAACAGGCAGAACAGAGCGAGTAGCCAAGTCCGCATGGCGTATTTGCTCCCGCTGGCGGCGCCGCTGTCAAATTAATTTCCAAGAGGCTGTTTCAGAAGTCGCTCTGGCGAGTTGAATAACCGTGTTTTGCGAGCACCGGAGCGGAGCGTACTTAAAGTACGTGAGCACCGGAGCGCAACAAAACGCGGTTAGGCAACCGCCAGAGTAGACTTGTGGAACAGCCTCTCAGCGGGGTGCCGCGGCGCGGGCCAACCGGTCGTTGATGGCCAGGCCCAGCCCGGCGGCGGGGACGGGCTGTGCTGCGATGCGCTTCAACCCCAGCGCTGGGGCGCGGGCGTCCAGCTCGTGCAATCCCTCGAACAGCCGCGCCGCCGCCTCGTGCAGATCCCGGCTGGCAGAGAGCTGGAAGCATAGCTTCGCGCCCGGCAGCGGCGGACCGAAGGCAAGCACTGCCTCATCCGCCCCGGCCTCAGTGGCGTTGAGCCGCACCGGCAGCCCGGGGGCGTAATGCGAGGCCAGCATGCCCGGTGAAGCCGGGGCAGAGGCATCGCCCGTGGCGCAGGCAATGGGGCCGATTTCCGCCTCCAGCGCCTCCAGAGTGACGCCGCCGGGGCGGAGCAGCACCGGCGCCTTTCCGGAAAGGCCCAGCACCGTGGATTCCACCCCAACCGCGCATGGTCCCGAATCGAGCACCGCCGCGATCCGCCCGCCCAAATCGGCCAGCACATGCGCGGCGCTGGTGGGGGAGATCCGCCCGGAGCGGTTGGCCGAGGGTGCCGCCACCGGGCCGCCGAACGCCGCCAGCAGGCGCAGCGCGACGGGCTGGGCGGGCACTCGCACGGCCAGCGTGGGCAGGCCAGCGCCGGCAAGCTGCGACACAGGGCAGTCCTCCGCGCGCGGCAGCACCAGGGTCAGCGGCCCGGGCCAGAATTTCGCAGCGAGTTTTTCCGCCAAGGCATTGGCCCGCACATAGCGAAAGGCCGTCCCCGCCTCAGCAAAATGGCAGATCAGCGGGTTGAAGCTGGGACGCCCCTTGGCGGCGTAGATCGCCGCGACGGCTTGCGCGTTGCAGGCATCGGCGCCGAGCCCGTACACCGTCTCGGTGCCGAAGGCGACAAGCTCGCCTGCGCGCAGCAACTCCACCGCCCGGCTGATCTCGTCAGGGGTCAGGCGTTCGGTCATGTAAGCTGGTCTAGTCCTCGGACTCGCCGGGCTCGCCGCCGAGATCCCGTACCACCTCGGGCTTGTGCAGAATCTCGTTGATCCGCGTCGCCTGCTCCATCGCCTCATCGGCGACGAATTTCAGCTCCGGCGTCACCCGCAAGCCCAGGCGCGGCGCGATCTGCGCGCGCAGGAACGGCGCCACGCGCTTCAGCGCAGGGAGCAGCGGGGTGATGTCCTTGTGCCCGAGCACGGTCGCGAACACGAGGGCGTGCTTCAGGTCCGGGGACATCCGCACCTCCGACACGGTGATGTGCTCGCGCGCCAGCACTGGGTCGTGGAACTCGGTGCGCAGCATCACGTCGGAGAGGATGTGGCGGATCTCCTCCCCTACCCGCAGCTGGCGCTGCGAGGGCGCCGAACTAGGCTGGGACGATTTCGGTTTCATAGCACTCGACCACATCGCCTTCACGCAGATCCTGGAAGCCGGCGAAGGACAGGCCGCATTCATAGCCGCGCGCCACTTCCTTCACGTCGTCCTTGAACCGCTTGAGTTGCGACAGCTCGCCCTGGTGGATGACCACGTTGTCGCGCAGCAGGCGGACGCCGCAACCGCGCTTGACCAGCCCCTCGGTGACGTAACAACCCGCGACCTTGCCGGTCTTGGTGATGTTGAACACCTGGCGGATTTCCGCATAGCCCAGGAACTTCTCGCGCACGATCGGCGCCAGCTTGCCCTTGACCAACTTCTCGATGTCATCCGCGACTTCGTAGATGATCGAGTAGTAGCGGATATCGACACCCTCGCGCTGCGCCAGCTCGCGCGCCTGCGCATTGGCGCGGACATTGAAGGCGACGAGGATCGCATCCGAGGCTTTCGCCAGCTGCACGTCGCTCTCGGTGATCTGGCCGACGCCGGAGTAGATGACGCGCACGCGCACCTCCTCGTTGCCGACCCGCGTGACCACCACGCCGATTGCCTCGGCAGAGCCCTGCACATCGGCCTTGACCACAAGGGCCACTTCCTTCTGTGCGCCGGCCTGAATACGGGCCAGCATCTCTTCCATGGTGCCGCGCATCGCGCTCTGCGCCGCCACCTGGCGTTCGCGCAGCTTCTGCTGACGGTACTCGGTGATCTCACGGGCACGCTGCTCGTTCTCCACGACCACGAAGGGCTCGCCCGCAGTAGGCGCGCCGGAGAGGCCGAGGATTTCCACCGGTAGCGAGGGCGGCGCCTCTTTCACGTTCTGGCCCTTGTCGTTCAACATGGCGCGCACGCGGCCCCACTGGGCCCCGGCCACCACGATGTCGCCCTGGTAGAGCGTGCCTTTCTGCACAAGCACAGTGGCCACCGGGCCACGGCCGCGGTCCAGACGGCTCTCGATGATCGCGCCTTCGGCCGTGCGGTCCGGGTTGGCGCGCAGCTCAAGCACCTCGGCCTGCAGCAGAATCGCCTCTTCCAGCTTGTCCAGGCCGATCTTCTTCAGCGCCGAGACTTCCACATCTATGGTCTCGCCGCCCATGTCCTCCACCACGATCTCGTGCTGGAGCAGTTCGTTGCGAACGCGGTTGGCGTCGGCGCCGGGGCGGTCGATCTTGTTGATCGCCACGATGATCGGCACACCCGCCGCCTTGGCGTGTTTGATCGCCTCGATCGTCTGCGGCATCACGCCGTCATCAGCCGCGACCACCAGCACGACGATATCCGTCGAGGCGGCGCCGCGGGCGCGCATGGCGGTGAAGGCCTCATGGCCCGGCGTGTCGAGGAAGGTGATCTGCGCGCCGGACGGCAGGGTGACCTGATAGGCGCCGATATGCTGGGTGATGCCGCCGGCCTCGCCCGCCGCCACGTCCGTGTGGCGCAGCGCGTCCAGCAGGCTGGTCTTGCCGTGGTCGACATGGCCCATGATGGTGACGACCGGCGGGCGCGGCTGCAGTTCGGCTTCCTCGTCCTCCTCGCCCTCCAGGCCGATCTCGACATCCGAATCGGCAACGCGGCGCACCTTGTGGCCGAACTCGGTGACCACCAGTTCGGCGGTGTCTGCGTCGATGGCCTGGGTGATCGTCGCCATCACGCCCATTTTCATCAGGGCGCGCACCACGTCGCGGCCCTGGGCGGCCATGCGGTTAGCCAGTTCCTGCACGGTGATGGTCTCGGGCAGCACGACCTCGCGCACCACCTTCAGGCCATCGGAGCGCAGCAGCTCCAGCTCCGCCTGGCGGCGCTCACGCTCGCGCTGGCGGCGCACGGAGGCCAGGGAGCGGGTCTTCTCGTCCTCACCCTCGATCGCGGCTTGCACATCGATGCGGCCGCTCCGGCGGTTGCCATCGCCGAGCTTCTTGGCCGGGGCCAGGGGCACCCCACGCTTGGGCGCGGGCGTGCTGATGCGGCGGACGCCAGGGCGAGCCGCTTCTTCCTCTTCCTCCGTCCCCGTGCCCGTACGGCCGCCGGGCTTGAGCTGCAGCGTCTCGCGGGCCGCGGGTGCTACAGGGCGCGCAGCCGGCGCGCCAGGACGGGGCGGCACAGCCTTTGGCGCGGCGGGAGCAGCGGGGGCAGCCTGCGGCGCCGCGGCGGCGGCCTTCGCATTTGCTTCTTCCTCGGCCTTCGCCTTGGCTTCAGCCTCGGCCTGCGCCTCTTCCTCGGCCTTCAGCCGGGCTTCTTCCTCGGCCTTGCGGCGCGCTTCCTCGGCGGCGGAGAGGATGGAAATTTTTTCCTGCTCACGGCGCTCGGCCTCGCGCTGCGCTGCCAGGCGCTGCTGCTCGGCCAGCACGCGCTGACGTGTCGCCTGCTCGGCGGCAGTGAGGGCACGGCCACCCGGGCCAGAGGCTGGGCGCGGGCGTGGCGCCTGCGGCGCGGGGGCCGGGCTGGCGGGGCGCTCCGCGGCGGGCTTCAGCGCGATAGTTGCTGGCGCTGCGGGCGCGGGAGCACCGGCCGGCGCCGGGCCAGGTCCGCGCTTCTTGCGCACTTCCACCTGCACCACCTTGGAGCGGCCATGCGAAAAACTCTGACGCACGGATCCGGCATCGACAGTATGCCCCGCATCCCCACGCGCCGCCGGACGCAGCGAGAGCCTGCCTTTGGTTTCATTCTGGTCGTTGCCGTCACTCATGCCTAATCCGGTCCAATCCACTCAGTCGTCGCCGGGGTTAACCGGCCTTGTTGGGCTCTACTGCCCGCTTGTTACTTCCACCGCAACACCTTGGAGGCGTTGCGCTTCGATTTCGATCATCCTGGCCAGCCGCCCGGGGGCGATAACCACATGCACCGTGTGCTCACGGCCAAAGACTTTTCCCAGCATGGCGGCGCTCAGCACCGCCACCACGGGCACATCCCGCCCGCCCAGGAACCTCGCCCGCTCATCGGCGCTGCCATCCGCCGCCTGCACCACCAGCCCGGCCTTGCCTGCCTGCAGCCATTCCCGCGCCTTCTCGAAGCCCGATATGGCGACGCCACCGCGCCGGGCCAAGCCCAGCAGGTCAGCCACGCGGCGAGCGAGTGCCGCACGCACTTCGGCCAGAAGATCTGGCGGCAGCACCAGCTGCGCCTTGGCGGCACGGGAGAATACGCCACGCCGGACTGCTTGTTCTAGCACATCGGCGCGCGCACTCAACCACATGCCGCGTCCGGGCAGGGTTGCGGCGGCGTCGAACACCAGGCGCCGCTCCGGCCCCACGACAAAGCGCAGGGCCTGCTCGCGCGGCACGGTCTCGCGGGTGACAAGGCAGCGGCGCAGCGGACCGCGCTCCTCCCCCTCGTCAATCGCCTCCAGAGCCTGGGGTTCAGCCTCCGTTGCCATTCTCCCCTTCGAACCAATGCGCGCGGGCAGCCATGATGATCTCGTTGGCCTGCTCCTCGGTCATCACGTCCTTGCCAAGGATCTCCACCAGTTCGTCGCCGGCCAAGTCCGCGAGGTCGTCCTGCGTCTTCACACCATTCTCACCGAGCGCGATCAGATCCTTGGCGGAGAACGCCTCAAACGCGGCGACCTCGTCGGCCACGCCCAGGGCGACGCGCTTCTCCTCAAGCTCGGCGGCCTGGCGCTCCAGGAAGGCTGTGGCGCGGCGCAGCAGCTCGGTGGCCACGTTTTCATCGAAGCCCTCGATGGCGGCGACTTCCTCTTCCGGCGTGGCGGCCAGGTCCTCGATGGTCTCGAAGCCCTCTTGTACCAGCAGGCCGGCGATCACGTCGTCCACGTCCAGCGCCTCGACGAACAGGCCCGTCTTGCGGCGGAATTCCTCTTGCCGGCGCTCGGACTCCTCGGCCTCCGTCAGGATGTCGATATCCCAGCGGGTGAGCTGCGAAGCGAGGCGCACGTTCTGACCGCGGCGGCCAATGGCCAGCGAAAGCTGGTTGTCCGGCACCACCACTTCAACGCGGCCGGCTTCCTCGTCCATCACCACCTTGGAGACTTCCGCCGGGGCCAGCGCGTTCACCACGAAGGTGGCCACGTTGGGCGACCAGGGGATAATGTCGATCTTCTCGCCCTGCAGCTCGGCCACCACCGCCTGCACGCGCGAGCCGCGCATGCCGACGCAGGCGCCGACCGGGTCGATCGAGGCGTCGCGCGAGATCACCGCCATTTTGGCGCGGGAACCGGGGTCGCGGGCCACGGCCTTGATCTCGATGATGCCGTCGTAGATTTCCGGCACTTCCTGCGCGAACAGCTTGGCCAAGAAACCGGGATGCGTGCGTGAGAGGAAAATCTGCGGGCCGCGCGGCTCCTCGCGCACGTCATAGATATAAGCGCGCACCCGGTCGCCGTTCTTCAGGTTCTCACGCGCAATGCACTCGTCGCGGCGCAGCAGCGCCTCGGCGCGGCCGAGATCAACCATCAGGTTGCCGTACTCGGTGCGCTTGACCACGCCGTTGATGATCTCGCCGACACGGTCCTTGTATTCGTTAAACTGCTTGGCGCGTTCATACTCACGCACGCGCTGCACGATCACCTGCTTGGCGGTCTGCGCGGCGATACGGCCGAAATCGATCGGCGGCAGCGGGTCAACGATGAAGTCCCCGACATTCTTCTCCGGGGCGAACTTCTTCGCGATGGCGACGGGGATCTGCGTCTCCTCGTTCTCCACGGTCTCGACGATCTCGGTCCAGCGGGAAAGGCGTACCTCCCCGCTCTTGCGGTCGATGACGGCGCGGATGTCCTTCTCATGCCCGTATTTGGCGCGGCCGGCTTTCTGGATCGCCTGCTCCATCGCCTCCAAAACTTCCTCGCGGTCGATCATCTTCTCGCGGGCCACGGCATCGGCGACGAGCAGCAATTCCGGGCGGTTGACTGCGGTATCCATGAGAGTCCTCTAGTTGGTCGCTGTAGGTTGGGTAGTGAAGGCGATCAGCGCGTCCGTCAGCACGAGCTTGGCCTTGCGGATATCGGTGCGGCGGAGTTCGACGATCTCGTCCTTCTCCAGCGTCAGCCGCACGGTCTCGGCGTCGGCACCCACCAGCTTGCCGGTGAAGCGCTTGCGGTTGCCGGGGCCGGGGAAATTTAACTCTATGCGCGCGTCGAACCCAGCATAGCGGTTGAAGTCCTTGGTGCGGGTCAGCGGCCGGTCGATCCCGGCCGAGGAAACCTCCAGCGTCCAGGCGGAGTCGATCGGGTCTTCCACGTCGAGCACGGCGGAGAGCAGGTGGCTGACAGCCTCGCAATCCTCGATGGTGAAGGAAGCGCCATCGGCACGGTCGGCCATGATCTGCACGGTCGGCGTTTCGGTGCCCATTACCTGCACGCGCACCAACTCATAGCCCTGGGCCTCCAGCGGCTCCATAATGATGTCTGCGATGCGGCCCTCAAGGCCGGTATGGGTCGGGCGGTTTTCGGACAAGCGGTAAAAATCCAATAAAAAAGGCGGCCTGTTGAGGGCCACCCTGCGAGAAAGCGGGTTTTTGTTGGCCGTTATGTACGCCCTCCCCACGGAAACGGCAAGGCATTTTTTCCGGCCGGGGCCGCGGTCGCCAGATACGAAACGGGGGCCCGAAGGCCCCCGTTCATGGGATGAACCGCCGCTTAAGCGGAGTAGTACATCTCGAACTCGACCGGGTGCGGCGTGTGCTCGAACTTGTACACTTCCTTCCACTTGATCTCCATGTAGGACTCGATCTGCTCCTTGGTGAACACATCGCCCTGCAGCAGGAACTCGTGGTCGGCTTCCAGCGCCTGCAGCGCCTCGCGCAGCGAACCGCAAACGGTCGGGATGCCCTTCAGCTCTTCCGGCGGCAGTTCGTACAGATCCTTGTCCATCGGGTCGCCCGGGTGGATCTTGTTCTTGATGCCGTCGAGGCCGGCCATCAGCAGCGCGGAGAAGGACAGATACGGGTTGCAGGTCGGGTCGGGGAAGCGGACCTCAACGCGCTTGGCCTTCGGGCTGGTGGTGTACGGAATACGGCAGGAGGCCGAGCGGTTGCGGGCGGAATAGGCCAGCAGAACAGGGGCCTCGAAGCCCGGGATCAGACGCTTGTACGAGTTGGTGGACGGGTTCGAGAAGGCGTTGATGGCCTTCGCGTGCTTGATCACGCCACCGATGAAGTACAGGCAGATCTCGGACAGGTCGGCATAGCCATTGCCGGCGAAGAGCGGCTTGCCATTCTTCCAGATCGAGGCGTGCGTGTGCATGCCCGAGCCGTTATCGCCGTAGATCGGCTTCGGCATGAAGGTCGCGGTCTTGCCGTAGGAGTGGGCGACGTTGTGGACGCAGTACTTATAGATCTGCATCTGGTCGGCCATCTTGGTCAGCGGGTTGAACCGGGTCCCAAGCTCGTGCTGGCTCTGCGCCACCTCGTGGTGATGCTTCTCGATCGGCAGGCCCATCTCGCCCATGGCGGAGAGCATCTCGGCGCGCAGGTCGGAGTCGTTGTCCACCGGCGGGACCGGGAAGTAACCGCCCTTGACAGCCGGGCGATGGCCCATGTTGCCTTCCGGGTAGTCCTTCAGGGAGGAGCCGGGGCCCTCGATGCTGTCGAGCTGGTAGGTGCCGAAATTGCCGCCGGTGCCGAACTTCACGGAGTCGAAAATGAAGAACTCAGCTTCGGCGCCGATGAAGGCGGTGTCGCCAATGCCGGTGGACTTCAGGTAAGCCTCGGCCTTCTTGGCGGTGGAGCGCGGGTCGCGGGCATAGCCCTGGCCGGTAGCGGGCTCGATGATGTCGCAGAACAGGATCAGGCTCGGCTTGGCCGAGAAAGGATCCATCACGGCGGACTCCAGGTCCGGCTGCAGGATCATGTCGGACTCGTTGATCGCCTTCCAGCCAGCGATGGAGGAGCCGTCGAACATGAAGCCGTCCTTCAGCGTGTCCTCGTTGATGGTGGCGACATGCTGCGCAGTGTGCTGCCACTTGCCCTTCGGATCAGTGAACCGCAGATCGACGTACTCGACCCCGTTCTCCTTGATCAGATTAAGAACCTTCGCGACGGCATCGTCGCCCTCGGCCTTCTTAGCCATGTTTGTTCCTCGTTGTGTAAAAAAATTGCCAGTCAACACCGCAGGGGCACACCATGCGCCCCCACCCTGTCTGCGCACAGCACGGGCATGTTAGCCATGCACGGCTTCGTCGACAATGGCAGCTTAGACGGCGGCCTCGCCTTTCTCGCCGGTGCGGATGCGGATCACTTCCTCGACCGTGGAGATGAAGATCTTGCCGTCGCCGATCCGGCCGGTCCGAGCCGCGCTCATGATCGCCTCGACCGCGCGCTCGACCACGCCATCCTCACAGACAACCTCGATCTTCACCTTCGGCAGAAAATCCACCACGTATTCAGCGCCGCGATAGAGCTCGGTATGCCCCTTCTGGCGGCCAAAGCCCTTGGCCTCGACAACGGTAATGCCCTGAAGCCCGACCTCGTGCAGCGCTTCCTTCACCTCGTCGAGCTTAAACGGCTTGATGATCGCTTCGATCTTCTTCATCTGGTTCACGCCGGGCCGCAAGGCCCGCGTCCTCCTCTGTGTTTCCTGCGACAGCGCGAATGCGCGCCAGCCGTTGGACTGGCGAGGGTGTTGTAGCACAGTTCGTGCCAACCCAATTGCGGCCAGAACCCGGGATTGCAGCTATTTTTGCAATGACAAATCCGCGCCCTGCCCCAAGGGATGGCGATTTTTGCCTAAAATTTGTGCCAACTTGCCGCCCTGTGGTTGAGCAGGGTAGTCTGGCCTGCGACTAAGGAATTGACCCCGTGAAACCCGCGAACGCTCTCCTGGCCCAGACGGGCACCACCATCTTCACCGTCATGTCGGCGCTGGCCGTGCAGCACGGCGCCATCAATCTCGGCCAGGGCTTCCCCGACACGGAAGGCCCGGCAGATGTGGTGCGCGCGGCAGCGGATGCGCTGCTGGATGGCCGCAACCAATACCCCCCGCTCACCGGCACGCCGGAATTGCGCGAGGCCGTGGCCGCGGCGAACAAACGCTTCTACGGCCTGGAAATTGACGCCGCTAAGGGCGTCTGTGTCACCTCCGGGGCCACGGAGGCGATCACCGCCAGCCTGATGGCGCTGCTCAATCCGGGCGACGAGGTGGTGCTGATCGAGCCGCTCTACGACACCTACCTGCCGGTGGTGAAGCTGCTCGGCGCCACAGCCCGGCTGGTGCGGCTGGAGCCGCCGCGCTGGGAGTTGCCCCGCGCCGAACTGGCGGCCGCCTTCGGGCCGAAAACGAAGCTCCTGCTCCTCAACTCGCCAATGAACCCGACCGGCAAGGTGTTTTCGCCGGAGGAGTTGGCGTTCATCGCCGGGCTGCTGCGCGAGCACGATGCCTATGCCGTGTGCGACGAGGTGTACGAGCATCTGGTCTTCAAGGGCGCAAAACATATCCCGCTGATGACCCTGCCGGGCATGGCGGAACGTTGCGTGCGCATCGGCAGCGCGGGCAAAACCTTCTCCCTCACCGGCTGGAAGGTGGGCTACGTCTCAGGGGCGACAGATTTGATTTCGCTGGTGGCCAAGGCGCACCAGAACCTCACCTTCACCACCGCCCCCAACCTTCAGCGCGCCGCAGCCTACGGGCTGGGCAAGCTGGATGAATATTTCACCAGCCTGGCCGATGAGCTGCAAGCCAAGCGGGACCTGCTGGAGAGCGGCCTGCGGCGGCTGGGGTTCGCCACCCTGCCCGCCCAGGGCAGCTACTTCATCACCGCCGATTTCTCCGGCCTGGGCTTTAGCGGGGATGACGCGGCCTTCTGCCGCACCCTCACGGAACAGGCCGGGGTGACGGCGATTCCCGTCTCCGCCTTCTATGTGGACAACCCGCCCCGGCACTACGTCCGGTTTGCTTTCTGCAAGCAAAACGCCGTTCTGGAGGCAGCTTTGCAGCGATTGGAACGCTGGATGTCATCAAGGCCATTGACGGCATTGGCCTGACCGCGTTACGACGCCGCACCCTGGATGGCGGACGTAGCTCAGTTGGTAGAGCGCCGGTTTGTGGTACCGGTTGTCGCGGGTTCGATCCCCGTCGTTCGCCCCAGGGGTTTTGCCTGACATTTTAGCCCGCCCGCACCCGCCCGTGTTGGCGGGTTTGTTGTTTTTGCGGGCAACAAAAAACCCCGGCGGTCTCCCGCCGGGGGTTGCTTTTGGCGATGATGCCGAAGCGATTAGTGCATCACGATCTCGACACGGCGGTTCTGCGGCTCGCGCACACCCGGGCCGGTCGGCACCAGCAGATGCGTCTCGCCATAGGCGTGGATCTCGATCTCGGAGGCCGGGACGCCATCCTTGACCAACTCGGCGGAAACCGCCTTCGCGCGGCGATCGGACAGGCCCATGTTGTACTGCGGCGTGCCCGAGGTGTCGGTATAGCCGGAAACATCCAGCGTGGTGACGTTCTGCGTCTTGGAGTCGGACGCCGCCTGGGCGACGATCTCGGTCGCGCGCGGGGTCAGGTTGTACTTATCCCAGTCGAAGAACACCAGGTAGGTCTTGGCCGGAGCCGGAGCCGGAGCCGCCACCGGGGCCGGAGCGGGCGCCGGGGCCGGCGGCGGCGGGGTGAACAGCTGATAGCGCAGGCCGACCAGGAAAGTGTGATAGGACTGCTGGCCCAGTTTCACGTAGGAGCTTTCGCCGTCGACTGAGCCATTGTAGTTGCGGCTCGCCGTCAGCTGCATGAACCGGTACTCAGCCGTGGCGGAGAGGCCCTGCACCCAGGGCAGCGGGTAGGACAGACCGGCGATGATCTGATAGGCGAAGCTGCCTTTGGTGCCGCCAACCGAGACGCCTGAAGTATTGATATCCCGGTTCAGCTTGACCCACTGATAGCCAATACCAACGCCGACATAGGGGAACACCGGCAAGCCGACATCCATGTCGTACAGGCCGCTGACCATCGGGCCATAAGTCCTCGCCGCACCGTACGCCCGGTAATGAATGTCACCATCAACGCTGTTCACGTCAGCCTCATGAACTGTATCCCGGTACATATTCATATTGAGCTGCACCCGGAAACCATTGCCGAACCCGTAGCCAGGCCCCCCGGAAACGGCCAAAGAGGGACGGAACAAGACCTTCCCGCTTGTACCGTACTGAGCCGATGAGAAGTTTGTCGGGGTAAGGATGCTGGTGCCGAGCCCGAGGCTCACATACGGGCCAGTAACGGGTTGGGCGTGTGCCGCGAGCGGCAGGGCAAGACAGGTGGCAGCGGCCAGAGCCAGACGGATCTTCATGTAACAACCTCCAACGTTTTCTTTTTCTGAGATTAACTTCCAGCTTTAGCCAAAACCACAACAAACATGCCTCGGGCTGCTGAATTGTTTCGATTGTATCCTTTTTAACACAGTGCCGCAGCCAAGGGTGGCTACACCTGCCGGGGCGGGTTCGGCGGCGGCAGGAAGTCCTGCAGATGCGGCCACAAGGCGCTGTCCGGCGTCTTGGTCAGATCCTTGGTCAACGTGCCGCCGAGCTTGGCGCGTGTCTCGGCATTCAACTCCCGGCGAATGACATTCAGCGTGTGCGCGGGTGCTGCAATGATCAGCACGTCAAACTCGGAGTCACCCTGAATTACGTTCAGCTCCTGGGCGACATGCTGGGCGAATTTCTCCGCCTCCAGCTCCTGCGGGTCGTGGCGGGGCGTCATCGCGTGATGCGCCGTGGAGTCGCTGTGGAACGAGGCGCCCGGGTGGTCGCTGCGCAGGTCGGAGGACCGCTGGTGCGCCGTGGTTGAGTCGATCCAGCGCTCGGTATGCAACACGTTATGGGCATCGGCCCGGACGATGCGGGCATGTTCGCCATCGGCGATGGCGACGAGAAAACGCTTCTGAGTGGACATTCAACTTCCTCCTCTTGACCGCGCAAGCCTAGCCCTGCGCCCACCCGGAATGTTTGACCTAGGTCAATCCCCAGGCCTTACCCCAGATTTTGCCGTCGCCCGCGCTTGCGAGTATCCTGCGCCAGAGCGTTCAACCATAGGCAGAACGCTCCAACTTTATGTTTGAGCGAGCAATTTCATGTATTTAGGTGCTGAATCCTTCGGTTCAACCTAAATACATATCGCTCTAGGAAAACGCTCTGAGGTGCATAAAATCATGGATCAGCCGCTCAGTCTCGTCGCGCTCGAAACCAGCCCGCCGTCCTTCTCCGCCGAGGCGGCGGCCAGCATGGCCCAGGAGATTTTCGGCATCGGCGGCACGGCGCATCCGCTCTACGGCGAGCGCGATCAGAATTTCCGCATAAAAACGGCCGCCGGCTCAAACATCATCCTGAAGATCCTTGGTCCCAACGAGGACCCGGGCAGCGTCGAGTTCCAGACCGAGGCGCTGACACATATCGCCATGATGGACCCCAGCCTGCCCGTGCCGCGCGTCCGCCGTACCGTCAGCGGCGAGGCCTATACGCGGATTACCGACGAGCGCGGCATCCCCCATATTATCCGCGCGCTGGACTTCCAGCCCGGCCTGGTGATGGACGGCGTCGAGCCCTCCCCCGTCCTGCTGCGCCACGCGGGCGGCACGCTGGCCCGGCTCAACCTGGCGCTGGCCAATTTCTTCCACCCGGCGGCGGGGCAGCGCATCGTGTGGGATCTGCGCCGGATCGTCGATCTGCGCCCTTCGTCCAAGCTGATCGAGGACGTGGAAACCCGCAAGCTTATCGAAGCCGTGCTCGACCGCTTCATCGCCTTCCTGCCCCAGATGTCCCGGCTGCGGCACCAGATGGTGCATAACGACCTTCACCCCGGCAACATGCTGGTGGACGACGCCGCCACGCAGGTCACCGGCCTGCTCGATTTCGGCGACATGATCCACGCCCCGCTGGTGTTCGACGTGGCGGTGACCGCCGCCGAGACGGTGGGGGACATGCCGCCCATCGAATACGGAACCGAGATCGTCGCCGGGTACGATGCCGTGATGCCGTTGCAGGAGGCCGAATTCCCCGCCCTGTTCGAGGCGATCATCGCCCGCCACGCGCTCTCCGCCACCATCCATGCCTGGCGGCGGCACAACGATCCGGCTGGGGCGGAGAAGCTCGGCGCGCTCTCGGCGCTCAGCGCCCCGGCCATCGAGGCGTATCTCAGAGCCGGGCGCGACGAGGTGGTGGCGAAGTTCCGGGCCGCCGCTGCGGCCAAGGCGGGGACGGCGAACCTCGCCGAGCGGCGCTTCCACGCGCTCGGGCGCGGGCTGGAACTCTCGTACGCCGAGCCGGTGCATCTGGTGCGCGGCGAAGGCGTGTTCCTCTACGCGCCAGACGGCACGCGCTATCTCGACGCCTATAACAACGTGCCCTCGGTCGGCCATGGCAACCGCAAGGTGGCTGCCGCCATCGCCCGGCAGATGGAAACGCTCTGCACCAACACGCGCTATCTGCACGAGAGCATCGTGGAATATGCAGAGCGGCTGACCGCCACCCTGCCCAAGGAGCTGGACACCTGCCTGTTCGTGAATTCCGGCTCGGAGGCGAATGACGCCGCCTACCGGATTGCCAAAATCGTCACCGGCAAGACCGGCGCCATAGTCATGGAGCACGCCTATCATGGCGTGACGGACGTGGTGGCGGCGCTCTCGCCCTATTACGGGCCGTTCGTGCAGCCACTGGCGCCCTTCGTGCAGACCCTGCCCTCGCCCGATACCGACGCGGACCCCGTAGAGGCGGCGCGGAGGGCCATCGCGGCACTGCGGGAGAGCGGCCACGGCGTGGCGATGCTGCTGATCGACTCCGCCTTCGTCTCCAACGGCATCGTCAACGTGCCACAGGGCTGGTTCGCCGCCGTGGCCGGGGAGGTGCGCAAGGCCGGCGGCCTGGTGGTGGGGGATGAGGTGCAATCCGGCTTTGGCCGCATGGGCGACGAATTCTGGGGCTTTGCCACGCATGGCGTGGTGCCGGACCTGGTCACCCTGGGCAAGCCAATGGCCAACGGCCACCCCACGGGTGCGGTGGTGGCACGGCGCGAACTGCTGGACGCCTTCACGAGCCGAATCGAGTTCTTCTCCACCTTCGGCGGCAACCCGGTTTCCGCCGCCGCGGCACTGGCCACGCTCGATGAGCTGCAATCGCGGAACCTTCAGGACAACGCCCACACCACCGGCGCGAAGCTGCGTGAAGAAATTCGCGGCCTCAACCACCCGGTGCTCGGCGAGGTGCGCGGCAGCGGGCTGATGGTCGGCGTGCAGGTGAACGGCAACGCGGCGCTGGCCAAGGGCATCGCCAATGCCACGCGGCGCAACCGCGTGCTCATCGGCACCGAGGGGCCGGCAGGCAACGTGCTGAAGATCCGCCCGCCTCTGCCCTTCGGGCCAGAGCATGTGGAGATATTTGTCGAAGCCCTGCGGGCCAGCCTGCCCTAAAAATCCAGACCGATATCCAGCACGCGGGCGGAATGGGTGAGCCATCCGGCGGAGAGCAAATCCACCCCGCTCTCCGCGATGGCGGGGGCGGTCTCGGCGTTGATCCGCCCTGAGGCCTCGGCGATGGCGCGGCCGTTGATGCGCCGCACCGCCTCGCGCAGGGTCTCGGGATTCATGTTGTCGAGCAGGATGGCATCCGGGCCGTGGCGCAGCGCCTCGTCGAGCTGGTCCAGCGTGTCCACCTCGATCTCGATCTTCACCAGATGCCCCGCCGCCGACCGCGCGCGCGTCATCGCCACGCCCACCCCGCCAGCGATGGCGATGTGGTTGTCCTTGATCAGGATGGCGTCATCCAGCCCGAAGCGGTGATTCGCCCCGCCGCCCGCACGCACCGCGTATTTCTCGGCAAAGCGCAGGCCGGGCGTGGTCTTGCGCGTGCAACTGATCTTCGCCTTGGTATGGGAGATGGCATCGGCAATGTCCCGCGTGGCGGAGGCGATGCCGGAGAGATGGCCGAGGAAATTCAGCGCCACACGCTCGGCGGTGAGAATGCCCCTGGCCGGGCCTTCGATTTCGGCAATGATATCGCCTGGCTGCAGCCGCGCGCCGTCATCCAGCCGTGGAGCGAAGCGGATGGCCGGGTCAACGAGCGCGAAGGCGATACGGGCAAAACCCAACCCCGCCACCACGCCGCGCTCACGCGCCACCAGCGCCACGCGGGCCTGGGTCTTGGGCGGGATTACGGCATCGGAGGTGATGTCCCCCGCCCGGCCCAGATCCTCCAGCAGGGCGGCGCGCACCACCGGTTCGATCATGATGTCTGGAAGCGAAAGCAGGGTCATCAGGCCGCCTTGTGCATTTGGTTGGCATCGGCACGGGCATGCGCGCCGACAGATTCTTTGCGCGCCAGCGCCGCCTGGGCAATGCGCTGGCAAAGCGCAGCGGCTTGGTTGGTATCCGCCATGGCCGCGAATGCCGTTGCGGCGGCAGCCAGCCCCGCTTCATCGCGCAGCACGCCGAGATGCGCGGACATCAGGGCGCGCAGCGGCGCGGCATCGGGCGCCGGGGGTGGGGCGATCTCCGGCAAGGCGCGCAGGGGCTTGGCCGCCATGCCCGCCATCACGCGCCCGGCAGCCTCGCCGCAGATCGCGGCTTCGAGCAGGGAGTTGCTGGCCAGGCGGTTGGCGCCGTGCAGCCCGGTGCAGGCCACCTCGCCCGCCGCGAACAGCCCGTCCACGCTGGTGCGGCCAACCGCATCCACCGCCACGCCGCCCATGTGGTAATGCGCCGCCGGGCGCACGGGAATCGGCTGCGTGGCCGGGTCGATCCCCACCTGCGCGCAAATGGCGGAAATAGCGGGAAAGCGCGTGACGAAGCGCGCGCCGATGGGCCGGGCGTCGAGATACACGCGGTGCCCGGCCTGGGCATGGGCGAATACGGCGCGGGCCACCACGTCACGCGGGGCGAGATCGCCTCCGCGCATGAAATGCGCCCCGGTTTCGTCGACGAACCTTGCCCCCTCACCGCGCACGGCCTCCGAGATCAGCGGTAGCGAGCCGCCGCCAGGCACGTCCAGCGCCGTGGGGTGGAACTGGATGAATTCCAAATCCCGCAGTTCTGCCTCGGCCTGCATGGCCAGCATCAGCCCCTGGCCGATGGCCCCCAGCGGGTTGGTGGAATAGCGGAATAGCCCGCCAATGCCGCCCGTGGCCAGCAGCACACGGTCTGTAGGCAGAGCGATCATCTCGCCGCCCCGCGCGGCGAGCACGCCGGTCACCCCGGCATCGTTGGTAAAAATGTGCCGGACCGTGGCATCGAGCACCTTCACATGCCCAGCCGCCCGCACCCGTTCGGCCAGAGCACGCATGATCTCAGCCCCGGTGGCATCGCCATTGGCGTGCAGGATGCGGTGGCGGGCATGCGCCGCCTCCAGCCCCAGGGCCAGCGCGCCGGTCGCATCACGGTCGAAGCGCACGCCCAAGCGCAGCAGCGTTTCCACCAGCGCCGGGCCCGCGGCGATGATGCGCTCCACCGCCGCGCGGTCGCACAGGCCAGCGCCAGCGGCGAGCGTGTCGGCCACATGCAGCGCCACGCTGTCCTCAGGCCCGATGGCAGCAGCCATACCGCCCTGGGAGAGCCTGCTCGCCGCCCCTTCACCCAGCTTCCCGGCGTTGAGCAGTGTGACCGGATGGGGTGCGGCGGCCAGGGCCGCCATCAGCCCCGCCACGCCGCCGCCAATGATGATCATTTGACCGCCAACATTCTTTCGACTGCCCGCCGCGCTGGGGCGAAGAACTCGGCCGGAATCGTCACCTCGGTCTGCATCTCCTCCAGCGCCTTGCGGATGTTCTTCAGCGTGATCCGCTTCATATGCGGGCAGAGATTGCAGGGGCGGACGAATGCCGTGCCCGGATTGGCCTGGGCGATATTGTCGCTCATCGAGCATTCGGTGATCAGCGCCACGCGGGCGGGTTTTTGCGTGCGCACGAAATCGGCCATCACCGCGGTGGAGCCGGAGAAATCCGCCACCTCCACCACCTCGGGCGGGCATTCGGGGTGCGCCAGGATGACCACGCCAGGATGCGTCTGGCGCAGCTGCACGATCTCCTGCGCGGTGAAGCGCTCATGCACCTCGCAATGGCCCTTCCAGGCGATAATCTTCACGCTGGTTTCCTTGGCGACATTCTGGGCCAGGAACTCGTCAGGGATCATGATGACCTCAGGCATCCCAAGCGATTCCACCACCTTTTTGGCATTGCCGGAGGTGCAGCAGATATCGCTCGCCGCCTTCACCGCCGCCGAGGTGTTCACATACGCCACCACCGGGCGGCCGGGGTACCTGGCCCGCAACAGCGCCACGTCCTCCGCGGTGATCGATTCCGCCAGCGAGCAGCCCGCCGCCGCGTCGGGGATCAGCACGGTCTTTTCCGGGTTCATCAGCTTCGCCGTCTCGGCCATGAAGTGCACGCCAGCCAGCACGATCACATCGGCATCGGCCTTCTCGGCCTCACGCGCGAGGGCCAAACTGTCCCCCACAATGTCCGCGACGCCGTGGAATATCTCGGGGGTCTGGTAGTTATGCGCCAGTATCACGGCGCGGCGCTTGCGCTTGAGTTCGAGGATCGCCTCGGCATCCTCCGCCATGGTGGCCCATTCGATGGGCGGGATGACACGGGAAACACGGTCGTACAGATCAAGCGGCATAACGCACTCCTTTTATACTCAAAGTGAGTATAAATCTTACGCCCGCAGTTATACTCACCATGAGAATAAGCTTGCAACAATTATTTCACGAGGGGCAGCTTTGTGCCGGAAACATCGCGCTCCTCCAGCACCGCCTGGCGGAAGCGGAACAGCTTGGCCGGGCGGCCAGCGAGGCCCGAGGTGGATTTCCCGGTCTCCTCCACCAGCTCCTGCTGCTCGATCAGGCGGCGGAAATTCGGCTTGTGCAGCGTCTGCCCGGCCAGGGCCTCCATGGTCTGCTGCAATTCCAGCAGGGTGAACTCATGCGCCAGCAGCTCGAACACCACGGGACGATATTTGATCTTGGCGCGCAGCCTCGCGATCGCTGTGGCGAGGATGCGGCGGTGATCGTGCGTCATGTCCTTGCCGGGCACGGTTTCGCCCTCGCCCCGGCGGGTGCGGCGGGCTTCGGGGACAAGGGCTGCCTCCCAGAGCAGCTCATAGCGCTGGAGCACCAGCTCCTCGTTCCAGCCCTCCGCGCCGAACAGCCCCGCCACCCGCGCCTGCCGGGCCGAATCCGCTCCGGCCCAGGCGTGCAGCCGGGGCAGAATGGCCGCCACATGCCCCGCCCCAGCCCCCTGGCGCGCATCCTCCCAGGGGAAGTACTCGTACCAGCTATGCCATTCGGCGCCGGGATATTCCACCACCGCCTGCCGGCTGAGGCCGAGATAGGAGATGGAAATGCCGCGGGCCGAACCGGGCAACTGCCCGGCGAAGGTGTAAAGCTGTTCGACATAGCCGAGCGGATGGTGCGTCTGCCGCTCCACCCACGCCCGCAGCCCGGATTGCAGGGAGCGATGCCCCTCCTCCAGCGGGCCGGACGGCAGGGCATAGCCGGAGCCGATGGTCAGCACGCGCGGATCGCCATCCGTCACGGCGGCAAGAACCGCGATCAACTCCGCCTGGACCGTTCCACCTTCCATGCCTGCTTGTCGCGCATTTGCCGCCGCGCGGGAAGGCGCGCAGAGGGCGTCTCAATCAAGCGATTTCTCGAAACGCAGCACGCTGACGGCAAGCATAATCCCGCCAAGCACCGCGAGCGCCAGGAAGTCCGGCCAGAGCACGGCAAACCCCACGCCTTTGAGAAACACCGCGCGGAGGATGACGAGAAAGTAGCGCAGCGGATTGATGAACGTGAGCCATTGCAGCACCGCCGGCATGGCGGCGATGGGAAAGGCAAAGCCGGAGAGGATGAAAAGCGGATTCACCAGGAAGAAGTTCAACGCGAAGGCCTGCTGCTGTGTGCGCGAGGCCGTGGAGAGCAGCAGGCCGAGCCCGATAGCGGCCAGCAGGAACAGCGCGGAGCCGAACAGCAGCACCAGCGGATTGCCGACGAAGGGCACATGGAACCATGCAGAGCCCAGCCCCGCGACCAGCGCGACATCGCCAAAGCCGATGAGGAAGAAGGGCACGGTCTTTCCCAGGATAAATTCCACCCGGCTGATCGGGCTGACCATGATCTGCTCCAGCGTGCCCATCTCGCGCTCGCGCACCACGGCGAAGGCGGTGAGACTGACCACCTGCATCAGCGCCAGAGTGCCGATAACGCCGGGGATGAAGAACCAGCGGTCGTCCAGCCCCTCGTTGAACCAGGGCCGCTCCTGCAACGATACGCTCACCGCCCCCGGCGCGGCGGCGCTGCCGCCTCCGGCTGCCGGGCTGGCCTCATCCTCCTCGAACAGAGTGACGATCTGGCTGACATAGCCGAGCGAGATGAGCGCGGTGTTGGAGTTCGTGCCATCCACCACCACTTCCAGCGGCGCAGTCCGGCCGTTGAAAAAATCCTTGGCGAAACCGGCATGGATGATGATCCCCGCCACCGCCTGCCCGGTGTCGATATCGCGGTTGAGCCTGGCCTGGCTTGCCACGTTATCCACGATATCGAAACGCTTCGTGGCGGTGAAATGCGAGACCAGTGCGCGGCTGGCTTGGGTGTGGTCGAGGTCGAGAACGGCGGTGGAGACATGGTTCACGGTGAAGGTGGCAGCGTAACCGTAGACGAAAAGCTGAATAACCAGCGGCGCGACCAGGCGGAATATCGCCCAGGGGTCGCGCTTTAGCTCGATGAACTCCTTCATCAGCATGACGTAGATGCGCTCGAACATCGCTAATCCAGGCTCTTCTTGAACGCGCGGGCCGCCAGCCGGATGATGATGGCGGCATAGACGGCCAGCGCCAGCACCGGAACAACCAGTTCCCCGAGCGAACTGCCCTTCAGGAACACGGCACGCAGAATGGTGACGTAATAGCGCGCCGGGATCACCCAGGAGATGACGCGCACCGCCTCGGGCATCTGGTCGAGCGGGAAGGTGTAGCCGGAGAGCAGCGTCGTGGGCAGCATGGTGAGCATGAGCGCGATCTGGCTGGCGCCGAGCTGGTTGTGGATGCGCACCGAGAGCAGATAGCCGATCCCCAAGACCACCAGGCCGAACAAAGCGGTGGTGACGATGAGCGTGAACAGGCTGCCGCGGAACGGCACATTGAACCAGAAGGCGGCGACGCTGAGGCAGAAGGCGGCATCCAGCAGGCCCAGCGCGAAATACGGCGTCAGCTTGCCGAACATCAGCTCCAGCGCCGTCACCGGCGTGGAGATCAGCTGCTCCATCGTGCCGCGCTCCCATTCGCGCGAGACGGTGAGCGAAGTGAGTTGCGACCCGACCAGCGCGAGGATGACGGCGACCACGCCCGGCACGATGAAGTTGCGGCTGTCCAACCCCTCGTTGAACCAGACGCGCGGAGAGAGATTGATCGTGCCTATGGTCTGCGCCTTGTCGCCATGCGCGGCCTGCCAGCGCGCGTCGAGGTCGGCATTCAGCTGTGCCGTAATGCCCTGGGCGTAGCCGATGGCAACATTCGTGGTGTTGGTGTCGGTGGCATCGAACACCGTCTGCAGCCCGGCCTGGCCGGTGGTGAACAGCGTGCGGGAGAAATCCACCGGGATCACCAGCGCGGCAATGCAGGTGCTGCGGTCCATCGCCGCGCGCAAGGCGCGGTCGGTGTCCAGCACCGCAACGGGCTGGAACCAGTGCGAGGCGGTGAAGCGGTCCACGACCTCGCGGCTGAGCTGGCTGCGCTCCTGGTCGTAGACGCAAAGGGGCACGCGCTTGATGTCCAGGCTGACGCCATAGCCGAGCAGCCCCATCTGCATCAGCGGCATCAGCAGCGCGATGGCGAGGCTGCGCGGGTCCCGCCAGATCTGCAGCGTCTCCTTGTAGGCGATGGCGATGAGGCGGCGCAGGTTCATGCGGCCTCCTGCGCACGGCGATGCGAGACGATGCGGACGAACACATCCTCAAGGCTGGGCGTAATAAGCTGCGGCGACCCTGCGGCAATGCCGTGCGCCGCGAGCAAAGGCGGCAACGTCGCCGGGTCGGCCACGGGCGCCACCAGCACATGCAGCTTGTCGCCGAAAATCGCCGCCTCGATCACGCCCGGCGCCCGGCGCAGCACCGCCAGCGCCGCCCCCAGCGGCGTGCCTTCCAGCTCCACCAGCACGCCGCCAAGATCATGCCGCCTGAGTTCACCGGGGCTGCCGATGGCCACCAGATGCCCGCCATCGATCAGCGCGATGCGGTTACAATACTCGGCTTCGTCCATGTAATGGGTGGTGACAAGGATGGTCACGCCATCCCCGGCCAGGCTGTGGATCAGGTCCCAGAAGCGCCGCCGCGCCTTGGGCTCCACGCCGGAGGTGGGTTCGTCGAGGAACAGCACCGGCGGGCGATGCAGAATGGCGCAGCCCAGCGCCAAACGCTGTTTCCAGCCGCCAGCCAGCGTGCGCACCAGCGCATCCTCGCGCCCCGTCAGCCCCGCCATGGTGATGGCGAAATCCATGCGCTCCTTTAACTCGGCACGCGGCACGCGATAGATGCCGCCGAAGAAGCGCAGGTTCTCCGATACCGTGAGGTCGCCATAGAGCGAGAATTTCTGCGACATGTAGCCTATATGCGCGCGCACCGCCTCCGGCTGGCGGGCGACATCGAACCCCGCGACGGTAGCGGTGCCGGCGCTGGGCCGCAGCAGGCCGCAGAACATGCGGATGGTGGTGGATTTGCCCGCGCCGTTGGGACCGATGAAGCCGACAACCTCGCCCTTGGCGATGTCCAGGTCGAGCGCGTCCACGGCCACGAAATCGCCGAAGCGCTTGGTCAGGCCGCGCGCCTGCACAACCGGGGGGGCGCCGGTCATGCCGCGCCCTCATCACCGCCGGTGAGGGCGACAAACACATCCTCGATCCCCGGCTCCTTCTGGGCAATACCGCTGTAAGCCACGCCTTGCGCCCGCAGCCTGCCGGCGAATTCCGCCATCCGCACGGCTGAGTCGGCGCGCAGATTCACATGGTCGCCCTTCAGCAGCACGCCGAGCACGCCGGGCGCATCCGCCAGGGCCGCCCGAACCGCGCGCGGGTCTGGCGTGGTAATTGCGAGCAGCACGCCCGGCATGTTGCGCTTCAGCCGCGCCGGGGTGTCGCAGTCTTGCACCCGCCCGGCATGCATCAGCGCCAGACGCGAGCAGCGCTCGGCCTCGTCCATATAGGCGGTGGAGAACAGGATGGTGACGCCGCTTTCCCGCAGGTTGTACAGGATGCCCCAGAAATCCCGGCGCGAGACCGGGTCCACCCCGGTGGTCGGCTCGTCCAGCAGCAGCACGGCCGGCGTGTGGATCAGCGCGCAGACCAGCCCTAGCTTCTGCTTCATCCCGCCCGAGAGCTTGCCCGCGAGGCGGCGGCGGAACGGCGCCATGCCCGCCGCTTCCAGCAGTTCCGCCGCACGCGCCTCCCGGGCTTTCCGCGCCACGCCGAACAGCTCGGCATAGAAGAAGATGTTCTCATCCACGGTCAGGTCCTCATACAGGCCGAACCGCTGCGGCATATAGCTGAGCCGGGATTTCGCCGCTTCCGGGTCGGCCAGCACATCCACGCCGTCGAGCGTGATCTCACCCGCATCCGGGCTCAGCACGCCGGCCAGCATGCGCATCAGGGTCGTCTTGCCAGCGCCATCCGGGCCGACGAGGCCGAAAATCTCGCCGCGACTGATGCTCAGGCTGACCTCGCTCACCGCCGCCAGCGCGCCGAAATGCCGGGTGACGGCACGGGCGTCGATCGCGATCTGCCCGCCTGCCTCGCTCATGGCCCGGGTGGCAGTAGCGGAATGCGGGCATCCGCTGGCATTCCGGGCAGGAGTTCATGCGTCGGATTGTCGATGTCGATGCGCACGCGGTAAACTAGCGTGATGCGCTCGGCGAAGGTCTGCACGGTTTTTGGCGTGAACTCCGCCTCCGGCGAGACGAAGCTGATCCGACCGTGATAAATCTTGCCCGGGTAGGTGTCAGTAGCCACCTCCACAGCCTCGCCCAGGCGGATCTTGCCCAGGTCCGGCTCGTTCACATAGGCACGCAGCCAGACATGGTCGAGGTCGTCCAGCGTGAAGATATTCACCCCCGGGCCGGCCAACTCACCCAGCTCGGCCTCGCGCACGGCGATGACGCCGGAAAACGGCGCGGTGAGCGTGGCATAGCCAAGCGTGATTTCATCGAGATGCAGCTTCGCCTCGGCAGCGTCGATATTGGCCTGCGCCAGCCCGATATTGGACTGCGCCTGCTCCACAAGGGACTGGTCATGCGCAAGCGTGGCGGCGGATTGCTTCTCCGCCGTCGCGGCGAGGTCACGCGCCTGCACCGAGATGGTCCGGGAGGCAACCAGCGCCTCAGCCCGCCTGTAGTCGAGCTGCTTCTCGGCCAGATCGGCCTCATCGCTGGTCACATTATGCTGCGCGGCGGCAAGGCTGCTCTGGTTCGCCGCCACCTGCGCCTGCGCCACCTGCAAATTGGCGCGGTCGATCTCGACCTGCTGGCGGTAGAGCCGGTCATCGACCCGCGCCAGCACTGTGCCCTGCTTCACCTCCGCCCCCTCATCGAAGGGCAGTTCGACGATCGGCGCCTGCACGCTGGTGAAGCTCAGCACGGCCTCATGCGCCTCGATATTGCCGGAGACGATGACATTGCCCGGCCCCGCCGCGCCGAACGGCCCGGTTCCCTCCGTATTCCAGCGCCAGGCCGCATAAAGCCCGGCCGCCACGAGAAGCGCGGCGGCGGCAGCCAGGGCGCGGCGGCGGTTCATGCCCGGAGCTGTTTGCAGGACGTTATCATCTTGCAATGTCGTAATCTCCGCCCCCTGAAGCCGCTTTGACCTGCGTCAATTCGCTCAGTCCGGTGCCGCCAGCGCCATGCTGCCCCGCCCTTGCTCCTATTGATCCGCACGCGCTTACCGCATAGGTTGCGCCACCCCCCGCCGTGCCCCGCGCGGCTTTGTTATTGGCGCCGCCGCCCCTCCCGGCCGGAATTTGATGGTCTAGCATGAGAATTTTGTTCGCTTTCGAAAACCCTCTGCCCAACGCCGAGGCGGATGCCGAGGTGTTCGCCACGACCGCCAAATATCTCGGCCCGCTGACCGAAGGCTCCTGGCTGCATGCGCCTGTCGCCGCGGGCTCCACGCCTGAGGCGGTGAGCCGCATGGTGGGGATGCCGATCGTCCGGGCCTGGGCGCCGCTGAAGCCCGCGGCGCTGCGGCATTTCTGCTGCGGGCTGACCATTCCCTGGCGCCGGGAGTTTCGCCAGGCGGATTTCGTCTATACCCGTAATCTCTGGGTGGCGTGGATGTCCATCCTGTCCGGCCAGCGCGTGGTGTTCGACCATTACCGCCCCTGGCCGGACCAGATCCCGCCGCTGCAATTCTGGCTGTACAAACTGTTTTGCCATGAGCGGTTCCTGGGCAGCATCTGCCACTCGGAATACACGCGGCAGAAATACATCGAGCTCGGCGTGCCCGCCGCCAAGCTGCATTGCGTGCATAACGGCTTCGAGCCCGCGCGGTTCGAGGCGGCGATCCCGCTCGATGAGGCCAAGCGCCAGATCGGCGTGCCGCCCGAGGCCAAGACCGCGGTCTATACCGGGCGCATCAACCACAAGAAGGGGCTGGAGCTGGTCATCCGGGCCGCGCGCCAGCTGCCCGAGCTGCTGTTCCTCCTGGTCGGCTCCTATGGCGACGGCCCGATCGAGCGCCTGGCCGCCGAGTTGCCGAATGTCCGCATCGTGCCCTGGCAGACCGAGGCGACGCTGGGGCGCTACATCTTCGCGGCCGATGTATTGCTCATCCCGCCCTCGCTCCAGCCTCTGGCTAAGTTCGGCTCCACCGTGCTGCCGCTGAAGCTGTTCTTCTATCTTGGCTCCGGCAGGCCCATCCTGGCCGGGGACACGCCGGATGTGGCGGAAGTGCTGCGCGCTGACGAGACCGCCCTGCTCTGCCAGCCCGATTCGCTGGATGCGCTGGTGGACGGGCTGCGGCAACTGACCACCGATGAGGCTCTGGCCACCCGCCTCGCCACCGCGGCGCGGGCGCACAGCCGGAACTACACCTGGGAAGCCCGGGCGCGGAAAATCGCCGGCATCATCGCCAACTGGCGGCAAGCCGCCACGCCGGCGCCGGGCAGCTGGGGCCGTGCGCAGTCTCGCAGCTGGCTCGGCCAGTCCCGCCGCTGGTTTGTGCATTTCGCGCGCACGCGCTCCTGGATCCTGCCGCCGGGCGCGCTGGCCCCGGCTGAAAAAACGCCGCCGCGCTGAATGGCGGAGGAGCCGCAAGTGCCGGAAGACGCCATGGCGCAGCACCGCCGGGCTCTGGGCCGGGGGTTCAACTGGCTGGGCGGCGCCACGATCATCGCCAAGGTCACGGATTTTTCGACCACCCTGGTGGTGCTGCTGTTTCTCAGCAAGCAGCAGGTCGGCATCGGCTCGCTGGTCGTCTCCATCGGCATGGTCGTTGAGGCGTTCGACGGTCTGGGCACTGGCGACGCGCTGGTGCAGGCGGAGTCAGTCACCCGCCGGCAGCTCGATTCATTGTTCTGGTTCATCCTGGGCGCGGCGGGCTTGGTCGCGGCGCTGACGCTGGCTGCCGCCCCGGCGGTGCAGGCCATCTATGGCGTGCCGGGCATGGCGGCGTATTTCGTCGCGGTGGCAGCCAAGCAGCCGCTGGTCGGCGCGGCGGTGATACCGCTCGCCAGGCTGAACCGCGCCCTGCGCTACGAGCGGATCGCCGCCGTCAATGTCGGGGCGACGTTCGGCGCTGCGCTGGCGCGGGCGGGCATCGCCCTGGCGGGCGGCGGGGCCTGGGCGCTGGCCGGGGGTTACGCGGCAAGCGGCGTGTTCATCCTCGCGGGCGCGCTGATGGTCAGCCCCTTCCGGCCGCGGCTGCGCTTCAACATGGCCGAGATCGCGCCGCTGCTGCATTTTGGCCTGCGCTCCTCCTCGGCCAACATCTTCGAGCAGATCTTCAAGAACATTGACTTCCTGCTCGTCGGCTGGTTCTACGGCGCGGCACCGCTGGCCGTGTACCGGGTGGCGTTCGACGTGGCGATGGAACCGGCGATGGCCATCGGCACCATTATCAACCGCACCGCGCTGCCGGTGTTCGCCCGGGCCGCCGTCGTGCCGGAGCATCTCACCGGGGCGCTGCTCTGGTCGCTGCAACGGCTCACCGCGCTGAACGCGCCGCTAATGGCCGGGATTTTGCTCCTGGCCACGCCGCTCACCGCGTTGCTGCACGATAGCCAAGGCCACAGCTACGGCGGCGCCGCGCTGCCGATGCAAATCCTCGCCTTGGCGGCGATATTGCGGATAACCTCGCAACTGCTCACCCCGGTGCTGCTAGCCACAGGCGAGCCCGGCCGGGCGGCCAGGCTCTCGGCCGCGACTCTGGCGCTGCTCGGCACCGGAATTCTCGCCGCTGGGCTGAGCTTCCCGGCGCGCACCGGCATCATCGCCGTCTCGGCTGTATGGCTTGCCGTGTACCCGGCGCTGCTCTGCTGGGGCATGCTGTATCTCTACCAGCATTGGCGCATCCGCCCCGGCGCTCTGGCCCGCCCCTTCCTCGCCCCGGGCCTCGGCATCGCCATCATGCTGCTGGGCGCGGAAACGGCCCGGCATTTCGCAGCACCTTACGGACCGGAGGTGCAGATCGGCATCGCCTTGGCCGCAACGCTGCTCACCTATGGCGGCCTCTCGCTGCATGCGCGCAAAACGCATCATGCCACGGTGACGGTGGAGTCTGGGCGTTAGTCCAGCACGCGGGCGGCGCTGACCAGCCGCCACCAGCGCAGGCGGGAGATATCGAGCAGCGTCTCGCTTTTGAGCGCGTAAAGCGGCTCGCCGCGGCCGGCCGGGGGCTGCGCGTACAATGTCTCACGCCGTGGCCAGCGATAGGCCAGCATCCAAGTCCAGGCGCCGTGGCGCAGATAAATCCAGCGCCAGCGGCGGGCCAAGAGCGTGTCGGGGCGGACGATCCGGCATTGCGCCCAGCATGGCCGGGCGGCTTCCTGCCGGGCCAGCGGCCAGCTCAGCGGCGCGGCATAGTTGGAGAACCAGATCGTATACCCCAGTTCCTCCTGCAGCGCGGCGACGGCACGGTACACCTGCACATGCTCCGGATGCCCGTACTCGCCCCAAGGGTTATGCGTATAGACATTGGCGCACCCAGCCAGAACCGGGCGCAGCGCCGCCACCAGGGCGGCGAAATTCGCCTCGTAGCGGGCGCGCCCGGCTTCATCGGCAATCTCGATGCCATAGGGCGTGGGCCGCGTATGCGCCCAGTCCACCAGCTTGCGTGTGCCGCTCTCGGGCAGCTTGAGGTCAGTGAGGTTGGGCAGGTTCAGGGCCGCCACGGCGCGGCGGCGGGCGGCGGAACGCTTCGGGTTACCGAACAGATCGCCGAAGCAGAAGAGGATCCGGTCCGCCGAGGCCAGAGCGGAACTCAGCCAGAGGATCTCGTCATCCGGATGCGCCACGACCACGGCGCTCCTGCCCTGCATCATGCCCCCTCCAGCACGGCGTCGTAGAGATCTTCCAGCGCCGCCGTCTGCCGGGTGATGTCGAAGTCCCGCGCCGCTCGCTGCCGTGCCGCAGCCCCCAGCTTCCGGCGCAGCGCCTCGTCATCCAGCAGGGCCAGCACCCGCGCGGCCAGGGCCTGCGGATCGCGCTCTGGGACCAGGAAGCCGGTCTCGCCGTCCTCGACCACCTCGGGGATGCCGCCAAGCGCCGAGCCAATCACGGGCAGGCCGGTCGCCGCCGCTTCCAGCGTGACCATGCCCAGCCCCTCCACCCGCCCGGAGACGGTGCGCACGCTCGGCAGAACCAGCATGGCCGCCCGGCGCATCCGCGCCAGCGCCTGGGCATGCGCCATTGCGCCGAGAAATTGCACGCTCTCCGCCACCCCGCAGGACTGAGCCAGCCGTTCCAGCTTGCCCCGCAACGGACCGTCGCCGATAATCACCAGCCGGGCGGAGGGATGCTGCCCCGCCACTTCGGCGAAGGCGCGGATGAGGTATTCGGTGCCCTTCACCTCCACCAGCCGCGCCACGTGCAGGATCTCCAGCGCCTCCTCGGCGGCATCGCGCTGCTGGACCGCGCCGCAATCCACGCCGATATAGTGCACCCTCGTCCGCTCCGGGGGAAACCCCATCGCCAGCAGCCGCTCGCGGATGAAGCGGGAGGCGCAGAGGAACAGATCGCCCCGTTGCGCCAGGTGCTGCCGCCCGAGCGCGTAATGCGCATAGGCTGGCGAGCAGAGCAGCGCGGCGGTGGAGAGCGTGGCGTCGAAGCCATGGAACGTCGTGACGAGCGGCACGCCAAGACGCGCCGCCAGCGGCAAAGCGTAAACGCCCTCGACCCCGAAATGCGCGTGGATCAGCGCCGGGCGGCGGCCAGCCAGCAGGCGCTCATACGGGGCCGGGTTCATCGTCAGCATCTGCCGGGCGACGAAGGGGACCGGCCAGCCTTTGACCAGATCTTCCAGCGCCAGGGACTCCGCGCCGGGCGGCGGCGAGCCGTAACGCAGCCGCCCCACATAAAGCGGCCGGTAGCGGCGCAGATGCTCCGCCTGTTCCGTGATGAACGGCTCCGATACCTTGAACAGGTTGTGGCGGAAGATGGCGATTTGGCGCATCCGCCTCTCCGGCCCGGGCGGTGTTCCGCCCATGCCCCTACTTCGCGGCGACGAGAATGACTTCGCCCTGCTTCTGTACGCTGGCGGGGGGGATCAGCCCCATCTCGCGCCCGGCCTCGGCGAACATGGCGATGGCATGGTCGATCTGCGCGGAGCTATGCGCGGCGCTGACGCTGGAACGCAGCAAGGCTAGGCCCTTCGGCGTGGCCGGCGGCAGGCTGACATTGGTGTATAGCCCGGCATGCAGCAGCCGGGACCAGAAGGCGAAAGCCGCCTCCGGGCTGGGCATGACCGTGGAAACCACCGGACTCGGCTCGGGCCCAACCGTGAAGCCAAGCGCGGCCAGCCCATTATAGAGCCGGTTCGCGTTTGCACTGAGCTGGCGGCGCAGGCCGGGGCGGGTCTGCAACTGGTGCAGCGCCTCCAGCGTGGCCGCGATCACGCCCGGCGGGAGCGAGGCGGTGAACATATACGGCCGGGTGACGACACGCAGGATATCGAAGCCCTCGGCATCGCTGACGCAGAACCCGCCAACGCCCCCGAGACTCTTGGAGAAGGTGCCGACGACGAAATCCACATCCTGCTCAACACAAGCTGCTTCCGCGAGGCCGCGCCCGTTCTCGCCAAGCACGCCGAGCGAATGCGCCTCGTCCACCACCAGGTAAGTATTGGCATATTCGCGCTTCACCGCGGCAAATTCGCGCAAGGGCGCGGTATCGCCCAGCATGGAGTAAATGCCCTCAACGACAATGACCTTGTCGCCCGGCGTGCCCTCGAGCCGGCGCAGGCGGTTGGCTAGATCCTCGGGGCTGTTATGGCGGAAGCGCGTCACCTGGGTATGGCCGAGCCGCGCGCCATCATAGATGCTGGCATGCGAGTCAGCATCCAGGATCAGGTGGTCGTCCTTGCCCGCCAGGGTGGAGAGCATGCCGAGATTAGCCTGATAGCCGGTGGAGAACACCATGCCATGCTTGCGGTTGAAGAACCCGGCGAGGGCGTGTTCGAGCTGCTTGTGGCCGTCATAGCTGCCATTGGCGATGCGCGACCCCGTGGTGCCGGTGCCGTAAAGCTCCGTTGCCTCCACCGCCTTGGCGATGACGGCGGGGTCGTAGGTCAGGCCGAGATAGTTGTTCGTGCCCAGCAGAAGAACCGGCTGGTCCTTGATCATCGCCTCGGTCGGCGAGAGCACGGAATCAAACGACACATTGAAGGGGTTCGCGCCAGCTTCTTCCAGCTGGCGGTATTGCGCCGCCAGGGGCGCGAACTTGGTAAACAACGACATCAGCTAGGAGCCAGCCCTCAAATTTTGCATGGCCGCGATCAGATCGCCGACCGTCTCGATCTCGGCAATCTTGTCCAGAGGCACGGAGATATCCAGACGGTCCTCGATCTCCATCACGAAATCCATGACCGCTACGGAATCGAGGCCGAGATCCTCGACGATATGCGTCTTTTCGGTAATTTCAACCGGCTTCGGCAAAGACGAGCGCAACGTCTCGAAAATGATCTCACGGATATCACCGACCAAAGCACTCACGCCCCTGCTGCCAGACTCTTGGTTGAATTCGCCCGCGCGCACGCGATGCTCCGCGCAATGACAATTTCATAACAACGCCTATACATGGCAAGGCAAATTATTTAAAGGGCAAGCAGGTCGCAATTACTGTCTTTTAAAGGCAGGCTCTTGAGCCCCATGTGCGGCATGCCGCCGCGAAGGCTGAGAGTAGGCGCCGGCAAGACCGGGAATGAATGGTTTAACGCATTGATCCTCAACCGTTATCTAACCGGGGAAATCAGCCGGCCCTTCGCCGTCATCCTTGGCATTCTTTGCGTCCTGTTCGGCGGCTACAGCGTTGCCAGCATTCTCTCGGATGCTGTAAGCGGGTTGCTGCCCGCCGTTACCATCATGGAGTTGACCGGCCTCAAGCTGCTTATCGCGCTGGATGTACTGGTCCCGATCTCGCTGTATTTCGCGGTGCTGCTGGCCTTCGGCCGGCTGTACGGAGATTCCGAATTCACCGCCATGGCCGCTGTCAGCGTCGGGCCGGTGCAGGCCGCGCGCGTGGTGCTCTCGTTCGCCGGGGTCATCGCCCTGGTTGTGGCCGCCCTGTCGCTCGTGGCGCGCCCCTGGGCCTATCGCGAATCACACACCATTACCTGGGAAGGCGCCACGAGCCTGAACGTGGACGCGATGCAGGCCGGCACGTTCTATACGAGCGAGGATGGCCAGCGCGCGATCTTCCTCACCCATCGCGCCGGGCCGGGCACGCCGGCACAGGATGTGTTCGTGCGGCGCAAGCTTTCTGACCACACCGAGGTCATTTTCGCCCGGCTTGCCGCGCCGCTGCAGCCAACAGCCGGAGATGGCAAACACCTGGTCTATCTCTCCGGCGCGCATGTCTACGAACTCGACCCTGTCAATCCGCAGAACGACCAGATCCTCACTGTGCAGGGCCTCATCCTGGATCCGGAGAGCGCTCCCGGCGCTGCGCCTGCATACAACCCGATCACCGCCAACAGCACCGACCTGGCCTGGTCCCATGTGCCGCGCGACATCGCCGAACTGCAATGGCGGATATCCACCCCCATCTCGACTCTGCTGCTCGCACTAATGGCCGTGCCGTTGAGCCGTACACGGGTTCGACAGGGGAGATACGCCAAATTCGGCCAGGCGATCCTGATCTATGCGGGCTATTACCTGCTCTGCACCACGGCTCGCACATGGGTGGAGCACGGCATGATCAGCCAGTTCCCCGGCATCTGGTGGGCCCCCGGCCTGCTCGGGCTGGTTCTGCTCCTGGTCGTGGCCGCACCGCATTTGCGCAACAGGCGGCACAAAATCTCCGCATCCAGCACGCCTGTGAGCCTGGGCGCGCCATGAACCTGCTCGAACATTATCTTGTTGCTACAGTGCTTCGCAGCATGCTGCTTATTGCCGCCGTACTCACAGTGCTGTTCAGCCTGCTCGCCTTTGTCGAGCAGCTCGGCTTTGTCGGCCAGTGGCGATACAGCGCGGCGGATGCGTTCATCTGCGTGCTGCTCACCACGCCGTACCGCGTGGTGCAGGTGGCGCCTGTGTCCATGCTGCTTGGCACCCTGCTGGGGCTCGGCGGGCTCGCGCGGAATTCGGAGCTCACCGCGTTCCGCACGCTGGGCGTCTCGGAGGCCCGCATCGTCGGTGCCGTGCTCAAACTTGCCGTGCCGGTCACCATCGCCCTATTCCTCATCGCGCAGTTCGTGATCCCGCCGGGACAGTTGCTCGCCCAGAACCTGCAGGCCGCCGCGTCGGGCGAAGCCACGCCTCTGCGCAGCGCTGGCGGGTTCTGGGTGGAGCATGAGCGCCAATATCTGAACGTGCAGGACTTCGGCTACGGCAACGTGCCCGAGAATATCGACATCTATGCCTTTGGCGACGACGGCAGCCTGACCAGCTATATCCACGCCAAACGCGCCGAGATCGAGCCCGACGGCACATGGCTTCTGGCCGGTGTGCTGAAAAAGACCGCCAACGACACCCAGTTCACCACAACGCGGCTGGACTCGCTGCCCTGGCAGTCATTCATCTCCTCTCACCAGATGCAAATGCTGATGCTGCCGCCGGAGATGATGCCGCCAGTGGCATTGTATAAGTATATTGGCGAACGCAAGCGCCTGGACCAGCAGGCGCAGCGCGATGAGCTGACCTTCTGGACGATGGTCAGCATCCCCGTCTCGCTGTTCGGCATGGTGATAATCGCAGCACCTTTCACCTTTGGCGTGCAACGCATGCAGAGCGCCGGGCGGCAATTGCTCATCGGCGCGCTGCTGGGGATCGCGTTCCAGATCAGCCAGCAAGTCATCTTCTATCTGGGCCTGCGGATGAGCCTCAATCCCGCCCTCACCGCATTAACGCCGTCGGTCGCCCTGCTGGCATACGCCTCGTATCGGCTGCGGCGAATCCATCTCGAACTGCGCTAAATTCTAGCTTCTGCTGGCCAGATCGAGAAACATCCGGTAGCGCCGGCGTTGCCCCGAAAGCAAACCCACAAGAATGGTGCTGAAGCCGAAAATCTCGAACAGGAAATAGAACATTGGCATCCCCGCCACAGCGAACAGGAAGATCGCAATGGTGCGGTAATTCGCCGAGAGGATCGCCCAGCGCCGGACGGATGGGGCAAAAACCTCGCGGTAATCCTGGCGCAAGACAGCCTCGCGTTCCGGCCGAGCGGCCAGAATGACCCCGAGGTCACGGTTGAACCCGGCGGCGCCGCCAGTGGCTGCGACCTGCATGCGCGTATAGAGGCCATGCAACAGATTGGCCGTGCGCCTGAGCATAGGCTGCCCCTGGCGCTCCGCCTTCGGTTGGTGCAAATCCGGCAGCGCCGCGGATTTCCGCCCCCAGCCCCAGAAATTATATTGCTGGCGCTGCAGCTCATAGGCGGCGGACTGCACCGCATGGCAAAGGCCAGAGACCGCCACCAAGCCCCAGACCCAGCTGCCAACATACTGGCTGAGCGTCAGCGCCAGGCCGACATAGACAGCCGTGAAGGTGGCATAATCGCAGATGCCGTCGATAATCTTGCCGAACTCGGACTGCGCGTTGGTGAGCCGGGCGAGTTGGCCGTCGGCGCCATCCAGCACATGCCAGGCCAGCATGAGGACAAAGCCGAACACGCAGCACCAGGAACTCTGGTACCAGTGGTAGGCGAAACCCGCCGCGACGCCACAGCCCATGCCGGCGAGCGACACCGCATTGGGCGAAATGCCCAGCCGTGCGCAATGCGGTACGATCCACGCGGAGAGCGGATGGATGACGTAGAGGTTCGTCGGCTCCTCGATCTCCGAGGTGCGGCGGACGGGCTCCGCGTCAGCCGCGGCCCGCGGCGGCTCGCTGGTAATTTCCTGCTGCATGGCGGGGGCTACAGCTGCCCGGCTTCGAGCAACTGCTCAGCCTTGGCAAACGCGGCGGGGTCATCGACATCGACCCAGAGACGGTTCTGAATGTCGAAGACGCGGGCCTTGTTCCACTCAGCCAGCACATTCATGGCGCCGGAGATACTGTCATCACCCCGCGCCTGGCTCTCGGCCAGCGCATCGAACATCACTGGCGTGCAGCGGAACACGCCCGTGTCGAAGCAATTGAAGTCGCGGATGACCTTGCCGATGTTCAGCAACCTGCCATCCTGGCACTTCACCCGTGTCACGTCCTCGGGGTCGTTCAGCGGGCTGTCGATGTTGAAATCCACGCCCAGCGTCACGGTGTCCGGTTCAAGGGGGGCGGCCATCAGGGCGCGGAAGATCTCCGGGTCCACCAGATGGTCGCACATCGTCAGCAGGAAGGGTTCGTCGAGATACTGCTTGGCCGCGAGCACGGACACGCCATTGGCGCGGTCCCAGGCACGGTTGAAGATACGGGTGATGAGCACGCCGGTCCGCTTGGCGATCTCGCCAAGCTTGTCCTGCAGTGTCTCCGCCCGGTAGCCGGTGACGACGAGAAACTCGTCAACCCCGGCGGCATGGGCAGCCCCGATCACGCGCTCGATCAGCGGTACACCCTTGATGGGGATCAAGGGCTTCAGCTCACCTTTTTCCCGCAGCCGCGTCCCCTGACCGGCCGCGACGATCAGGCATTTCATCCGACGACCGCGACCTTCACCGGCTCGGGGCGGCGCTTGATGAACTCTTCGGTCATGTCATACGCCACATCGTCAGTGTACTGCACGGGCGGATGCTTGCAGAAATAGGCGCTCGGGCCGGCGAGCACGCCGCCGATGCCGTGTTCCAGCGCCAGCTTGCAGCAACGGATCATGTCGATGACCACACCGGCGGAGTTCGGGGAATCCTGCACCGAGAGGCGGAGTTCCAGGTCCATCGGCACGTCGCCAAACATCTGGCCTTCCATGCGGATGAAGCAGACCTTGTTGTCGTTCTGCCAGGGCACGTAGTCGCTCGGGCCGATATGGATATTCTCGTTCTCAAGGCGGTCCTTGGTCACGGCCTGCACCGCCTCGGTCTTGGACTTCTTCTTCGAAGCCAGGCGCTGCTGGTTCTTCATGTTCAGGAAGTCCGTGTTGCCGCCGGTGTTCAGCTGGTAGGTCCGCAGCAGCTTGATGCCGCGCTTGGCGAAGATATCCGTCAGCACGCGGTGCGTGATGGTGGCTCCGAGCTGGGACTTGATGTCGTCGCCGATGATCGGGAGGTTGCGGGCCTTGAAGCGGTCGGCGAAGCTCTTATCGCTGGCGATGAACACCGGCATGTTGTTGATGAAGGCGACGCCCGCCTCCAGCGCGCACTCGGCGTAGAAGCGCGCCGCCTGCTCGGAGCCTACCGGCATATAGTTCAGCAGAACATCGGTGCCGCTGCGCTTCAGCTCGGCCACGATCTCGGCCTTGGTCAGCTCCGGAGCAGAAGAACGGACAAAGGTGCGGTCATCCTCATAGGCCGCCATGTGCTCGGAGATGCCATCAAGCACCTGGCCCATGCGCACAATCACGCCGCTATCCGGAATATCGGCCTGGAACACCTTGGTGCAGTTCGGCTTCGCGAAAATGGCGCGGCTCACATCGACGCCAACCTTGCGGGCATCGACATCGAAGGCTGCCACGACGTCGATATCACAGGGCCGGTAACCCCCGATCTCGGTGTGCATCAGCCCGATCACGCCCTCGCGGCAGCGCTCCGGAGTGTAGTAGTGGATGCCCTGAATCAGAGAGCTCGCACAATTCCCGATCCCGGCAATCGCAATCCGGATGCGGCCTTTATTCGCCATGATGAACCTCGTCCACAAAAAAAACCTAGCCAAACAACGAAAACAGGAAGAAGGCGCGAATAGCCACGACCACCCTGCCCGCTTGAGCAGGAGCCGCAACCGCGCCGTTCAATTGCTCCACCTGGGCTTCAAACCCTTGGCAGGCTGCACCCCGACTTCCGCCGTCCCCAATCCAACTCTCTCCTGCCAGCGCAGCACCGCCAACCACGACCTTGATCACTCAGTGCCTCGGCCGTGCAACCCTCTGCCCGGCCTACCTGCCTTGCAACCTCCGGCCAGCGCCGGCAACGGCTACAGGGTTAGGTCATAAACACTGCGCTTATAGTGGTGGGTCAATGTACAATGCCAGTGAGTGTGTCGCAAGCATTACAGTGGACTTAACATTAAGGTCCGGCGAACTCAGGCCGGTTCCGGGAGGCTGTGGATGGCCGAGCAGACCAGAGCGCTGTAGAGTTGGCTGTTCCGGTGCTCGCGCACATAGCCCGGGCTAATGCGGGCGACATAGGGCTTGCTGCGTACCGAGGCATACCAATGCACTACGCGGGTGTCCGGCGGCAGCACCTGCTCCAGCCTGGCGCCCCGACTGGGCCTGAACCAGTGTTCCGAGATCTCCGGCGCCAACGGGTAGAACACCGGGGGCGGATGGATGGTCAGCTCCTCCGCCGGGTAATGGCTGACGAGCGCCTGTAGCAGGTCAGGCCCCAGCGCGTAGGGCTCAGTCTGGCGTTCCCGCGGCAGCGCCAGCATGGCCCGCAGATACGCCGCGAACAGGGGCGCCCCCGGCGCCGCGCCCATCACGGCATTGTTCACGCCGGGGAAATACAAGCCTTCGACTCGCCGGAACGCCTGCCAGCCGCCCGGCAGCAGGCGCATGGCCTTGCGCATCAGGTCGAGCGCCAGATGCCGCGCCCAGACCAAGGGAGAGCGCGAGGTGCGAACCGCATGCGGCCAGACGATGAATTCCGAACCGACGAATTGCGACACGCCGAGCAAAGGCCGTAGCGAGGCGACGGTGATGGTGTCCAGATCGAGATAGATCCCGCCCTGAAGGTACAAAATCGCGGCGCGCAGCACATCCGCCCGCATCACCGGGCTGGTGAGCCTGGCGTAGAGCGAGGTCAGCCCATCCCCAAGGCCAAGCTGCGCCTGCGTGTCGGCGAGGCAAGCCAGCGGGTCGGTATGTTCCAGCCGCACACCTGGGGCCTGCCGCAAGGCACGCAATTGCGGGCCGTCCTCGAGTTCATCGGTATGGTGCAGCACCACCGCGTCCATCCCGCCTTGCTCGGCGGCGGAGAGCACGGCAAACACATAGGCCCAGGGCAGGCGCTTGCCGATCCAGCAGAAATGCACGCAAGCGGGAATGTTCATGCTGGGCTAGGCCGCCGATCAATTGGTCGCAAATGGGCGGGGTAGATAGGCTGCCACGGGACTGGCCGTCAACCACCTCGTGCCGGGCGGCACCCCGGGTACATTGCAGCGGCATTGCCATTCCGGCGCGACTCTGTTAGCCCGGAAAACCGTATCAACGCCATACCCCCGTATATATGACAGAGCCATCGCCAACCCGGTATTCAGGGCAAATTATGCGTTACGCCGACTTCGGTACCATTGCCGAAGCGCTGGACTATGCTGCCCAAGGTGATGCGGGCTTCAACTTTTATTCCGGCAAGGGGCAACTGGTTGAAACTTTGCCGTATCGCCGCCTGCGCGAGCAGGCCCTGGGCCTTGCCGCCCGCATGCTGGGCGCCGGGCTCAAGCCTGGAGACAAGGTCGCGCTGATCGCGGAGAGCGATGGCGATTTCTCCCGCGCCTTCTTCGCCTGCCAATATGCCGGACTGGTGCCCGCCCCGCTGCCGCTGCCGGCGGCGTTCGGCGGCAAGGATGGCTATATCGCCCACCTGCGCCGCATGGTTACGAGCGCCCATGCCGTCGCCCTGCTCGGCCCGGCCGTGCTGGAGGCCTGGCTCGGCGAGGCCGCGAACGGGCTGAACCTCAGGCTGGCCGGTACCTTCGCGCTGCTCGACACCGTGGCCCCCAGCAGCGAGCCCCTGCCGGCGCAGGACGCGAACGCCCTCGCCTATCTGCAGTTCTCCTCTGGCAGCACCCGTTTTCCGCTCGGCGTGGCGGTGACGCAACACGCCTTCATGGCCAACGCCCACTACATGGCGCGTTACGGGCTGGCCGTGACCGCCGAGGACCGCTGCACCTCATGGCTGCCCTACTATCATGACATGGGGCTGGTCGGCTTCTTCCTGATGCCGATGGCCTGCCAGCTCTCGGTGGACATCCTGCCGACGCGCGAATTCGCCCGCCGCCCGCTGCTCTGGCTCGACCTGATCGGCCGCAACCGCGGCACGGTCTCTTTCAGCCCGTCCTTCGGCTACGAGCTGTGCCTGCGCCGCGCCGAAACCGCGTCCATCGATGGGCTGGACCTGTCCAGCTGGCGCCGCGCCGGCATTGGCGGCGATATGGTTCGCCCCGGCGTGCTCACACGCTTTGCCGAGCGCTTCGGCCCGCAGGGCTTCTCCACCGGCGCCTTCGTGCCCTGCTACGGCATGGCGGAAGCCACACTGGCTTTGAGCTTCACCCCGCCCGGCCAGGGCGCGCTGCAGGACGTCATTGACGGCACGATCCTGGAGCGGGAGCACCGCGCCGTGCCGGCGCGTGAGGGCACAGCGCGCACGCGCAGCTTCGTGCTGTGCGGCCGCATGCTGCCGGAGCACGAGGCGGAGGTCCGCGGTGAAAAGGGGCGGATCCTGCCCGACCGCCATGTGGGCCGCATCTATGTGCGCGGCCCCAGCCTGATGCTCGGCTATTTCGGCGAGCCGGAGGAGACCGAGCGGGTGCTGGCGGCGGATGGCTGGCTCGACACCGGCGATCTTGGCTATTTCGTCGACGGGCAACTCGTGATCACCGGGCGGGCCAAGGACCTCATCCTCGTCAATGGCCGCAATGTCTGGCCGCAGGACCTGGAATGGGCGGCGGAGGCGGACATCGCCCTCCTGCGCAGCGGCGACGTCGCGGTATTCTCCGTCGACAACGGCGTCGCGGAAGAGGTCGTGGTGCTCGTGCAGTGCCGAACCACCGACATGGCGGCGCGCGAGGCGCTGATCCGCGACATCACCAAGTTCTTCCGTGGCCGCCATGGGCTGGAAACGCGGGTGGTGCTAGTACCGCCGCGCAGCCTGCCGCAAACCTCGTCCGGCAAGCTTAGCCGCAGCCGCGCCCGGGCGATGTATCTCGAAGGCGCCTTCCAGCCGGCCAAGACCTCCAACGCGGCATGACCCGGCCCACCGTTGCCGTTACCGGCGCAACGGGGTTTCTCGGTCTGCATTTGGTGGTGGCGCTGGCAAAGGTGGGCGCGCATATCCGCATTCTGGCCCGGCGCGACCCGGCGCATGAATTCTGGCGCGGCATAAGCTTCGAGACCATCCGGGGCAGCCTGGAGGACGAGGCCGCACTGGCCCGCCTGACCGAAGGCGCGGATGCGGTGATCCATGCCGCCGGGCTGATCAAGGCGCTGGACCGCGCCACGTTCCTGCGCATCAACCGCGACGGCACGCAGGCTGTGGCCAACGCCGCGCGGCGCCACGCTCCGACGGCGCGCTGCCTCATCATCTCCTCCCTCGCCGCCCGGGAACCGCGGCTCTCCTCCTACGCCTTCAGCAAGCGCGCCGGGGAAGACGCGGCGCGGAACATTTACGCGGACGCACCGGAGCGCCTGGTCATCATCCGCCCGCCCGCCATTTACGGCCCGTGGGACCGGGAGAGCCTGGCAATTTTCAAGGCCGCGAGGTCGCCCGTCGTGCCGCTCTTCAGCCGGGGCAGCGTGGCGATCATCCACGCCGCGGATGCCGCCGGTGCCATCACGCAACTGGCCCTGGGCGCGGGCGAGGCCGGGCTCTATGCCCTCGCTGACGAGCGGCCGGAGGGCTATGACATGCGCACGCTTCTGACCGAGGCGGCACACGCCCTGGGCCGGCGCCAGCCGCGCTTCATGTCCGTGCCAGCGCCGCTGGTTCGCCTCGCGGGCCGGGCCTCCGGGGCTTGGGGCCGGCTGCGCGGACGGGCGCCCGTGTTCACGGATGAAAAAGCACGGGAAATTCTGCATCCGGATTGGTCGGTCTCCGCCGCCGAGGCGCTACCCGCCAGCATCCACCAGCCGCGAATCGGCCTGACAGAAGGCTTCCGCCAAACCGCGGCCTGGTACCGGGAGAAAGGCTGGCTCGGTTAGAGGCTGTTTCAGGAGCCGCTCTGACGAGCTGGATAGCCGTGTTTTGCGAGCACCGGAGCGGAGGGTACACGCATTACGTGAGCACCGGAGCGCAGAAAAACGCGGCTAGACAGCCGCCAGAGTAGACTTATGAAACAGCCTCTAGAGCGGCTTCTCGTAGATCCGGTAGGTCTTGTAGGCCGTCGCGCCCAGGCTCTCGTTCATCCGGCGCATGGGCATATTGTCCTCGAGAATCCAGGACAGCTCGATATGGGTGAAGCCCCGCTTCAGCCCTTCCCGGCGCACCATGTCTACCATCAGGAAGGGCAGCAGGCCGCCGATCATGTCATTCGCGGCGGAGCGGCGCACGCCCATAAGCGGCACGCGGGCGGTCTTCACGCCCTTCACCTTCAGCCGCCAGAGCAGCTTGGCCCAGCCGAAGGGCAGAAGCTTGCCGTCCAGCCCGCGAATCGCCTCGTTCAAGTTGGGTAGCGCGATGAGAAAGCCGACCGGCTCGCCATTGCGTTCCACCACGCTGGTCAAATGCGGGTTGAGCAGCGGCTTGAGCGATTTCGCCAGATAGTCCGTTTCCGTCTCGGTCAGGGGCACAAAGCCCCAGTTATTGGCCCAGGCATCGTTGAAGATGCTGGTGACGGTACGGATTTCCTCGTTATAGCGCTTGAAGTCGATCTGCCGGACGGTGAGGTCCTTGGGCAGCGGACGGTCGAGCACCCGGCGCACGCTGCCGGGCAGGTCCACGGTCATGTCGTAGAGATAGGCGTAAACGTCTTTCTCCTTCACCAGCCCCAGCTGCTCCAGCCGGGGGCCGATATAGGGCTTGTCGTGGCCCATCAGCAGCACGGGCGGCGTGTCGAACCCCGCCACCAGCAGCCCTGTTTCCTCGTTGATATTGAGGTTGAACGGACCCTGCATGCGCCGCATGCCCCGGGCGCGCAGCCAATCCGCCGCGGTATCCACCAGCACCTTAAAGACAGCCGGGTCGTCCTCGGCGGCGATCATCCCGAACTGGCCGGTGCCATCTGGGCGCAGGGCCAGGCCTTGCTGGTCGATTTGCGCGCTGATGCGGCCAACATCGCGCCCGTCGCGCTGCGCCAGCCAGAACTGCACCTCGGCATGGCCGAAGAAGGGGTTCTTCGGCGTCAGCGCTTCCTGGCGCTCCAGGTGCAGCGGCGCGATGTATTGCGGGTCATCGCGGTGAAGGCGTTCGGGGAGAAGGATGAAGCGGTTGAGCAGCGCACGGCCGGTAACCGGGATTATCTTGATCTCGCTCACGCTGCCGCTCCTGACTTGGCTCCGCGTTCCATGGCGGAGCGGGGGCGATCCCGCGGCGGCGCGCCGGTGATCTCCATCACCCACGGGTACCGCCGCGCCTCGTCCAGGTCGTAGCCCAGATTGAACACGGTGGCGCTCTTCGGGCAGTCTCGCGCGCCAGCGGCGTAGGTGCCGAACATCCGGTCCGGCGTGAAGCTGACGATGCCGAGATTGATCTTCTCGTTATGGAAATGGTGCAACAAATGCTCGCGCTTCATCTTCTGGATGAAGCGGCCCTTTGGTTTATAGTTAAGGTGCTGGATGCAGTGGAAGAACTCGTACACGCAGGTGGTGGCCAGCGCGGTGGCGAAGGCCGCCAAAGACCCAGCCCAACCGGCGATGGCATAGCCGATCGGTCCGGTGATGACGAGCATAGTGGGGATGGTGTTGAGCGGCGAGCCGAACAGCACTTCCAGCAGATGCGGGTCCTGGTGATGGTCGAAATGGATGCGCTTCCATAGCGCGGCCGTCCACTTCATCCTGTAGAGCCAGCGGCCGTGCAGTATATATTGGTGCAGGCCATACCAGACGAAGGGATAAACAAGGCAGACGGCCAGAACCGGCAGCGCGATATCCTGCCAGCGCCGGGCGAGGCAGAGCGCCGCCCCGCCGCAAAGCACGGTCAGGAAGGCATAGAGATTGATCGCGGGATAAGTCAGGTACGCCCGCCAGAGATCGGGCAGGGTCATGCGCCCAAGATCGTAGCTCCGCTCATGCCAAGACCGGCCCCAAGCAAGTTTTTCCGCCATGCTGCCTTTACCCTGTTCTGCGGGCGCGGGATCCCGCGTCGCACCGCGGGTGCGATAGCAGCGCCGCCAGCCGCTGGCAAATAAAGCGGCTAGCCGGGCAGCGGGGCTTTTGGCTGGTCTGGAACCCAGATCAGGATTTCCGGCGTGCGCAGGGCCACGCTGTAACGCTGCGCAAGGGCCTGCAGGAATGCCTTGGAGAACCGCGTCGTGCCGTTCGGGTTGGCAAGATCGACATCGCCGATCTCCACCGCGCCCAAGCGCTGGGACTCGACCATGGCCACGAATTGCCCCGGATCGAGCCTGCCCAGCTTGATCTGGTCCTGGACATGGTAGGGATCGAACGCGGAAGGCTTGCCCGCTTCGTCGCACATCAGCAGGTTCTCGCACACCACCGGACCGGACGTCTGGCGCAGCAGCGCCACCCCGGCGGCGAAGTCCGCCTCATGCTCCGGCAGTTCCCGCCACTCAATAGCGCCCGAGACGATGCTGTAGGGCAGCTTGCTCAGCGGAAACAGAAGCTGGCTGAGCGGGAACAGCATGGGCAGCACGCAGACCAGGGCCAGCCGGTTAGGCGTGACACGTCCGGGCATGGCGAAATAATCGGCGCATGCAATTACGGCAATGACGGCGTCAAGCAGAATCGCCTCGAAGAAGATGTTGCGGCTCACGCCATCGCCGCCCGCCCAGGCGAAGGAGAGGACATGCGCGGCGGCCCAGCTCCAGGCCAGCGGGGCGCGGCGCTCATCGCGCCAGTTGCGCCAGGACCAGACACCGCCAAGAAGCACGAAAGGCAGGAAAATGATCAGGTAGGTGCCAATATTGTGCAGCGTGTCGCGCAGGTCATAGGCGCGGGGCTGCAGCATGTGTGCCAGGAAATACGGCCCGTCGAGGCGAAACGTGACCCAAAGCAACGCGCAGGCGGCCAGCACGCCAGCACCAACCCAGGGGATGAGACGCCGCCAATCCCGCCTTGCCAGCAGGGCGAGCCCCGCCCCCAGCGGCAGGGCCAGAAGGTTGTGCTTGGTGAACACCGCCAGTGCGAAAAGCGATGCGCTGCGCCACCCATTTTGCCCGCTCCGCACGGCGCGAACAAAACCGTAAAACCCGAGCAACTCGAATACCATGCCAAGCAACTGCGGATCATTCACGCCAATCCGCCTTGGCATCCACATTTCCAGCCACAGCGCGAAAAGCAGCGCGGCGCATGCGCCTGCATAACGTGCCGGAACAAAGAGACGCACCAGCGCGCCGGCCAGAACGCACACCGCCACCAGCGCCGCGAGCGACAGAAACCGCCCGGTCTCGTTGGCATCACCGGTCAGCAGACTCAGGAGGCCAACGATATGAAAGGAGAGTGGTGGGTAATTGGTGCTGTCCAGCCCCGGCGGCGCGGCATAAAGCGGCAGAAAATGCGCGGCCTGCTGCTGCCGGAGCGCGTTCCAGCCCTCGTCATAGTCGAGCTGCACCATGGCGGTGCTGCGCAGTAGCAGCGGCCAGCCGATGATCGCGACAAGCACCGCAAGAACCGCCGCGGCATCCCGCCAGATGCGTTGGCTTGCCCTTGCGATAATGTCGGACAGTCCAGCTTGGTCGAACAACAAAATCTCCGCGCAAATATCTGGTGGAGTTGCAGCAAAGCCAGCACCATGCCAGCCGCCCGGACGCACCTCACGTTGATCGCGGCCTCCTATATCTTTATGTTTTCAACATGGCATCTGAATCATGCTTTACAAAAAATGACGAATTTTACATGAATATTACGAAAAATATGCCGCAGTTCTTGCAACACGAGCTTGCCTTGCTGGCTTTTTTGGTTGCCGGTTATTTTTTCTATGCCAATCCGGAACCAAATTCCGTACCGACATATTTTGGCAACACCGCTGACCCTCTTGGCTTCATCTGGTTTTTGAACTGGCGGCTCGTCACTGCTCAGCACCACCTGCCGTTTTTCTATACTTATTACGCCGACGCCCCATTCGGCACCGATCTGGCCTGGACGACCAACATACTCAGCCTCGGGACGCTTACATTTCCCTTGCTCGCCAAATTCGGCGCCTTCGCTGTCTACAACGGCCTCATGCTGGCCTCACCGGGCCTCGCCTGTTGGGGGGCATATCTGGCGGGTTTCGAACTGACCGAAGATTACCTCGCCGCGCTGGCGGCTGGGCTGGTGTTCGGATTCTCCAGCTACATGCTGGGCCAATTGCTGGATCATCTCAACCTCTGCTTCATTTTCGCCGTACCATTTTGTTTGTGGGCGTGTATTGCCGCCGCCAAGCATGGCTGGAACAAGTGGCGCTTGGGGGTGTTGCTCGGCGTGGCCCTGGCCTTCCAGTTCGGCGTCAGCCAGGAGATTTTCGCCAGCCTGGTCATGTTCGCGGCGCTGGCCGTCATGGTCATCCATGTGCTGCATCCGGCGGCGCGGCCGGCGCTGCGGCGGCTGCTGCCGGGAATGACCTTGGGCCTGTGCCTAAGCCTGCTGCTCATCTCCCCCGTCATCTGGGAGATGCTGCGCTGGTATGGCGATGCCGGGCGCAACGTCGCCGCCGCCAAAAATTATTCGACCGACCTGCTTGGCTTCATCATCCCGACGCCGCTCGACTGGCTGGGCGGCAATTTGCTTCAGCCCGTAACAAAGCTTTTCAAGGGCAATTACGCGGAAGACGGCGCGTATATCGGTTTGCCGCTCCTGCTCTTGCTGGTCAGGCTGGCCTGGGGGCATCGCCGCGACCCACGATTTGGGATCCCTGGCGTCATCGCGCTGCTCGCCGCCGTGCTCTCGCTTGGCCCCTACGCCCACGTTCTCGGGCACGAGGTAAGCACCGCGCCATGGATTCTGGCGTTCAAGCTACCCTTCCTGAAATCCATGCTGCCAATGCGGTTCATGCTCTATGCCTGGCTGGCGATCGCCATGCTGCTCGCCACTTGGCTGGCTGCCCCCGGGCAGAAATACCGGCGCTATACGGCGCTCGCATTCTGCCTGCTGTTTCTTGCCCCCTGCCGCGCCTATGACCGCAACTGGACGCAGTTGGCGACGCCAACGCTGCTGACGGACGGCACGCTTCCGCCGGGCAGCCGGATCCTCATCCTGCCTGAATACTTCAATGAGATGGGGTACCAATACGAATCCGGCATGAAATTCTCGCTCGCCGCGCAGGGCTATCTCAGCGGCGGCATGCCCGAGCCCTTCGTAAAATGGCCTCTGTACCGGACGATCTTTCTGCAGAAATACCAGAAATATATTCCACTCGTTGATCCGCACATGCTGGCGGCGTTTCTGGCAACATATCAGGTGCAAAATGTCGTCGTCACCGGTGATGCCAAAGAGTTCGCGGACGGCCACACGCAAAGCGCCCAACTGGCTGCGTTGTTGCAGCAGGCGGGCTGGGTGGCTGTGCTCACGGATTCGGATGCGCGGCTATACCGCCCCGCCACGCCGCAAGCCGTGCCGGATGCGGCTCAGATCGAGGCATATATGCGAATGCAGAGACCCGAGAACCACGCCCGGGCAATCGACTACGAAACTTACTGGGTCAAAGGCATACGCACGCTGGCGCGTGTGAGCGGGCTGAATGCCCAGCCTTTCCTGAGCTTTTATGCGGCGTACGCGCACCCACCCTTGCCGGTTGAAGCCGTTCCCGGAGGCAAATGGCAATGATCTCCAACACAGTCTGGCTTGCGCTGATCAGCGCCGGTTTTGTTTACCGGGACGCCAAATGCCACCGCCTGCCCCGCCCTCTGGCCTGGGCAGGCGCTGTATTGATTTTCTGGATCGTGGCGCTGCCCTGCTATCTTTGGCAGCGGTCGCGCCACAATCCGCCGGCTAGGCTACCTTAACAGGACGGCGCGGAACGATCGGCTCCGCCGCGGCAGGCGCGGCTTCCGGCGCGGCCATTGGGTCAAACCGCTCTGAGGAAGCCCTGAGTTCGTTGATGCTGCTCAGATCCTGCATCATCAACGTGCCAGCGCTCTGCCACGCGGCGACGTCTGCAAATATCCGCTGCACCGCGCCCGAGAACCATTCCTGCTGCGCCTTGAACATCGCCGATGGGTCATGTGCATCGCGCATTTGCGATGCGAAACGCTCCATCGCTTCACAACCGTTGCGCCGGCGCTGCAAAGCTTCCGTGAGCACGGTCTCCAGCCGGTCCAACCGGCTGGTCTGCATACGGCAGGCGCGTTCAAAGCTCTCGAAAAGTGGCTTGTTAAACAGAGAATTGCTCGCGATCTGCTGTTCGGCGAAACCCGTAAAATCCTTCTTCCCGGTCATACTCATTCCTCCAATTCGCGCTTTATCTGTGCCCGCTTTCCTCGCGCGAAAAACGTGCTCTAAACCCTCGCAACGCCCGCTTCGCCGCACTCCTCAACAGAGCGCGCGGACGTTAGGAGCGCGCGGACACGGCACGGCTCGATCTATACCAAGAATATCAGGCTTATGGTGTTTTCTGGATACTTCTTAACTCCATGTTCAGATTTTTTACTGCCCAGAAACACTGTCAACCGTCTGTAACACTTGCCGGACCCGGCAATGGCCGAGCAGTTTCTCTTTCCAACCTCCACGATCAACAGAATGTGCCTGAAAATTCAGCCTAAATGCCCACCGCTGAGGTATTCGTGATTGGCTCTTTTGATAATGCACCGATATTTCCCAGGCCCGCGCCAAGTCGAACAAGGCTGCCAGCCCCTTCGCAAATCTGGAGAGGGTTCAAATCCCGTATGGCGTGTCATCCGCCACGAAGGCGATAACTGGAGGGCACTGAAATCGTTACGGATTCGCGCAATCAGGCGCCCCCCTACAGCAGCCCCAGCTCCAATTTCCCGGCATCCGTCATGCGCTCAGCCGTCCAGGGCGGATCCCACACCAGCGCCACCACCACTGCGGCCACGCCAGGGACCATCGCCACCGCCTGCTGCACCTGCTGCGGCAACTGCCCCGCCACCGGACAGCCGGGGCTTGTGAGCGTCATGGCGAGGCGCACGATGCCCAGCTCATCGACGTTCAGCTCATAGATCAGCCCCAGATCAACCAGGTTCACCGGGATTTCCGGATCCTGCACCGTGCGGATGGCGTCGAGGATCTCCTCCTCAAGTCCGGTCTCAAGCGCCGCCGACATGCTCTTCCTTCCCCACCGCGGCGTCAAACGTGTGCCACGCGAGCGTGGCGCATTTCACCCGCGCCGGATAGGATTTCACCCCGGTGAGCGGGTGCAGGCGCTCCGCATCTTCCTCCAGTTCTTCCGGCAGATTGTTGGGCGGCCCGCCCGTCACGCTGGCGTGGAAGTTGTTGAACAACAGACGCGCGTCATCCAGCGTCTTGCCTTTGAGAATTTCGGTCATCAGCGAGGCCGAGGCCACCGAGATGGCGCAGCCCTGACCCTCGAAGCTGACATCGGTGACGACACCGTCCACGATGTCGACATAGACCACCACCTTGTCGCCACAGAGCGGATTATGACCATGGGCGAAATGGCTGGGCGCCGCCAACGCGTGGAAATTGCGCGGATGCCGGCCGTGGTCAAGGATGATGTCCTGGTAAAGCTCGCGCAGATCCATGGCCTACACTCCGAACAGGCGTTGCGCCGCGCCAATGGCGGCGATGAGCGCGTCGACATCCTCGTGCGTGTTGTACACGCCAAAAGATAACCGGGCGGTCGCGGCCAGACCTAGCCGGTCCATGAGCGGCTGCGCGCAATGGTGCCCGGCACGGATGGCGATGTGATGCTGGTCGAAGATGGTGGCGAGGTCGTGCGGGTGGATACCCTCGACCGTGAAGGAGATGGCACCAAGCTGGTTTCCGCCGCCAGGCACCAGCCGCACCCCGGGCTGGTCGGAGAGCGCGGCAAGCGCGTAGTCGGTCAGCTCCTGCTCATGCGCCTCGATGGCCTCCAAGCCCAGGCGCATCATGAAGCGCAAGGCGATATCCAACCCCACGGCCCCGGCAATGTCCGGCGTGCCGGCCTCAAAGCGCAGTGGCGCATCCTGGTAGGTGGTCTCCTCGAAGCGCACCGTACGAATCATGTCACCGCCGCCCTGCCAGGGCGGCATCGCGGCCAGCAGCTCACGCTTGCCGTAGAGCGCGCCAATGCCGGTGGGGCCGTAGCATTTATGCCCGGAAAAGACATAGAAATCGCAGTCCAGGGCGCGCACGTCCACGGGCAGGCGCGGGGCGGCCTGGCAGCCATCCAGCAGGATGCGCGCCCCGGCCGCATGTGCCAGGCGCACGGCCTCGGCCACTGGCGTAACATGGCCGGTGACATTGGCGACATGAGTCAGCGCCACCAGCTTTGTCCGCGGGGTAAGCAGACGGGCGAATTCCGCCATGTCCAGCCCGCCATCGTCGGTGACCGGAACCACCGAAAGGGTGAGTCCCAGGCGGTCGCGCAGCATCTGCCAGGGCACGATGTTGGCGTGGTGCTCCAGCCCCGTGAGCAGGATCTCGTCGCCGGGCTTAAGCCCCATCCCCCAGCTATTGGCCACGAGGTTGATCGCCTCGGTGGCGCCGCGCACGAAGACGATCTCCTCGACACTGGCGGCGTTGAGGAAGCGGCGCACCGTCTCGCGCGCCTGTTCGTATCGCTCGGTGGCGCGCACGCTTAAGGCATAGGCGCCGCGATGCACATTGGCGTATTCGGCGCGGTAGAACTCGGCGATGCCCTCAATGACCTCTTCGGGCTTCTGGGCGCTGGCGGCTGTATCCAGATATACGAGCCCCGGATGGCGCGCGAAGACCGGGAAATCCGCCTTCAGCGCCAGCGGGTCGAAACCCGCTCCCAGGGGCACGGCGCGCAGCGCGGTCATGCCAGCGCCTCTGCCCAGGAAGAGAGCGCCCGCTGCAGCGCGTCACGCTGAGGCTCGGCGAGGTCGGCCTCGTCCACGATTTCAGCGGCAAAGGCCTCGATGAGCATCCGCCGCGCCTGATGCGGCGGGAGGCCACGCGATTGCAGGTAGAACAACGCCGTCTCGTCCAGGTCACCCACCGTGGCGCCGTGGCTGCATTTCACGTCGTCGGCCAGGATTTCCAGGCGCGGGCGCGTGTCCACACGCGCGCCTGCGCTGAGCAGGATGTTGCGGTTGGTCTGGCTGGCATCGGTACCGTCCGCGCCTTCGGGCACGCCGATATGCCCGAGAAACACACCATGCGCCTCGCCGCCCAGCACGCCCTTCACCAGCTGGCGGCTGCTGCAATGGCGCGCGAGGTGCAGCACCTCGGGCACGAAGCTGGCCTCCTGCTTGCCGCCCAGCAGATACGCCCCGCGCAGCGAGACGGTGGCGCCCTCCCCGGCCAGAACCGCCGTCACCGCCTCGCGCGAGACGCCCGCCCCCAGCGCGAGAATGACCGATTCATGGTCCGCGCCCTCGCCCAGCGTCAGCGTCATGGCGGAGAGATGCACCGACTCGGCCGCCTGCGCCTGCCGCTTGGCATGGCGCAGGCGCGCGCCGCCGCCGAGCGCGACATGGGTGACGCTGTTCGTCCACCCCGTGCCGGTGGCATGCTCCACCAGCGTGACAGAAGCCCCCTCGCCCAACAGTACCAGCCCCCGCGTATGGACAGCCCCGCCCTGATTGTCTTGGAAGACCTCCAGCGGCTCGTCCAGGCGCACACCCGGCGCCACCTCAAGCACGTAGCCGTCGCTAAACATCGCCAGGTTGAGCGCCGAAAGGGCGTCGGCACCCTCGGGCAGCGCCAGCAGCGCCTCCAGGCGTTCAGGCGCGTCACGCAGCATGGCGGAGATGGATGCGAAGCGCACGCCTTCCGGCAAAGCCGGGGCGTTCAGCGTCAGCCGTGCAGCACCACCGGCCGGCGGCGACGCCAGCACGCGCAAATTAGTGAAGCGCCACGCCTCGTCCTTGGATGTGGGCAGGCCCAGCGCCGCGAAGCGGTCCTTGGCCGCCGCCCGGCGCGCCACCAGCCAGGACGGCTCAGCCGCCTGCACCATGGCACTCATGCCGCGCGCTCCAGATGCGCGTAGCCGGTCTTCTCCAGTTCGCGGGCAAACGACTTGTCGCCGGAGGCGACGATCCGCCCACCCGCCAGCACATGCACAAAGTCAGGCTCGATATAATCGAGCAGGCGCTGGTAGTGCGTAATCATCACGATCGCCCGGCCCGGATCGCGCAGCTTGTTCACGCCCTCGGAGACGGCGCGCAGGGCGTCGATGTCCAGCCCGCTGTCGGTTTCGTCCAGAATGGCGAGCTTGGGTTCGAGCATCGCCATCTGGAAGATTTCGTTGCGCTTCTTCTCGCCGCCCGAGAAGCCGACATTCACCGCGCGTTTGAGCAGGTCATCCTTGATGTCGAGCAGCGACATCTTCTTCTTCACCAGCTTGAGAAATTGCGCGGCATCCAGCTCCGGCTCGCCACGCTCACGGCGCATCGCGTTCACGGAGGCGCGCAGGAAATACGTGTTGTTCACGCCGGGGATTTCCACCGGATACTGGAACGCGAGGAAAACCCCCTTGCGGGCACGCTCATCGGCGGGCATCTCCGCAATGTCGGCGCCGTCATAGAGGATGCGCCCAGCCGTCACCTCGTAGCCCGGCTTGGCGGCCAGCACGCTGGAAAGCGTGGACTTTCCCGCGCCGTTGGGGCCCATGATGGCATGGACTTCACCCGCCCCTACGCTCAGCGAAATCCCCTTGAGAATATCGCGCCCGCCAGCGATGCGCGCGTGCAGATCCTCGACTTCGAGCAGCTTGGTCATGGCGTGACTCCTTGTGCAAAACGGTTCATCCGACGCTCCCCTCCAGGCTCACGGCCAGCAGCTTCTGCGCCTCCACGGCGAATTCCATAGGCAGCTCCTTGAGCACTTCCTTGCAGAAGCCATTCACGATGAGCGAAACAGATTCCTCTGGCGTAAGCCCACGCTGCAGACAGTAGAAGAGCTGCTCGTCGGAAATCTTCGAGGCCGTGGCCTCGTGCTCCACGCGCGCGCTGGGATTGCGCGTGTCGATATACGGGATCGCGTGCGCGCCGCAGGTCTTGCCGATGAGCAGGGAGTCGCACTGCGTGTAGTTCCGCGCCCCCTCCGCACCGGGCATGATTTTGACCGCGCCCCGATAAGTGTTCTGTCCATGCCCGGCGGAAATGCCCTTGGAAATGATCGTGCTCTTCGTGTTGCGACCCAGGTGGATCATCTTGGTGCCGGTATCGGCCTGCTGGCGGTTGGCGGTCACGGCCACCGAGTAAAATTCGCCAACAGAATTTTCACCCTCGAGGATGCAGCTTGGATATTTCCAGGTGATGGCCGATCCGGTTTCCACCTGCGTCCAGGAGATTTTTGATCCGCTGCCCCGGCAGGCGCCGCGCTTGGTAACAAAGTTATAGATGCCGCCTACACCATTCTCATCGCCCGGATACCAGTTCTGTACCGTGGAGTATTTGATCTCGGCATCCGCCAGCGCGACAAGCTCAACCACGGCGGCGTGCAGCTGGTTCTCGTCACGCCGTGGCGCGGTGCAGCCCTCCAGATACGAAACATACGCGCCCTCATCGGCGATCAGCAGCGTGCGCTCGAACTGGCCGGACTTGGCGGCATTGATGCGGAAATAGGTGGAGAGTTCCATCGGGCAGCGCACGCCGGGCGGGATGTAGGCGAAGGAGCCGTCGGAAAACACCGCCGAATTGAGCGCCGAGAAGAAATTGTCGCCCTGTGGCACCACGGTGCCAAGATATTTTTGCACCAGTTCGGGGTGCTCGCGCACGGCCTCACCGAAGGAGCAGAAGATGATGCCCTGCTCCGCCAGCGTGTCCTTGAAGGTTGTTGCCACCGACACGGAATCGAACACCGCATCCACCGCCACGCCGGCCAGCGCCGCGCGTTCACCAAGGGGAATGCCGAGCTTCTCGTAGGTCTTCAGCAGTTCGGGATCGACCTCGTCGAGCGATTTCGGGCCTTCTGCGTTTTTTGGCGCCGAGTAATAGGTGGCGCCCTGATAGTCGATCGGCGCGATGTTGAGCCTGGCCCAATCGGGCTGCTCCATCTTCTGCCAGCGGCGGAAGGCTTTCAGGCGCCATTCCAGCAGCCATTCCGGCTCCTGCTTCTTGGCCGAGATGAAACGCACCGTGTCTTCGGTCAAACCAGGCGGCGCAGTGTCGGCCTCGATATCTGTTACGAAGCCGTATTTGTAGCCGTCACCGCTGCCTGCGGCGAGTTCCTCGATGGTTTCGAGATGTGCGCTCATTGCCGTTACACTCTCCATCCGCTCTGGGAGGAGTAACTGCAAGCACCATGCCAGCGCCGTCAGAGCCGTTTGTCAGCCTTCGGTGTGCGCGCAGCAGCGATTTGTCGGGTTCTCGACAGTCGAATTTGCGACGTGTACGCAATCCGCGGGCGAAGGCTCGTGCGCCCCCGTGCCACCAAAGCTCTGCCCGGCATCATGCGGATTGCCGTCCTGATTGCGCATCCAGTCGGCCAACTTGACGAAATTCACGGTGATCTCGGCGCGCGCCTGGGTGTCGGCCACGGTCGCGGCCAGAGCTTCCGTCATGCAGCGCATCCAGTCGTCGCGCTCGGCCTCGCCGATGCGGATGTGCATGTGGCGGCGGCGCAGGCGCGGATGCCCCTTGGCGGCCGAGTAGTTGGCCGGGCCACCCGTCCATTCCATCAGGTACAGCTTCAGCACGTCGCGGGTCGCCGCGAGGTCTGGCGCATGCAGGGCGCGCAGGGCGGCGAATCCAGCGCGCTGCTCCATGTTGTCGTAAAAGGCGTCCACCAGCCGGGCGATGCCATCGGCACCTCCCAGGCGGGTGAACAGAGCAATATCGGGCATGACCAATCTCCTTGTGCTACTGCGCCCCGGCCAGGGCCTCGGCCTTGACCTGCGCAAAAACCTCCTGACCGAGCGCAAAACCCAGTTGGTCCCAGGATTTGCGGGTGATGCGCGCCAGCAGCCGGGCCTCGCCCACCCGCAGCGCCACCAGCACATGCGGGCCATCCGCTGTTTCCGCCGCCAGGATGCGCGCGGGCAGCGTGTTGAGGATGCTGCTCGACGCCGGTGCGCGCAGCAGGCTGACATCGCTGGCCAGCACGCGCAGACGAATCAGCTCCCCCACCGCGCCCAGCCGTCCGGGAACCGTAAGGCGCAATGGTGGCGTGCCGCAGAGCATCAGCCCATAGGCGTCGTCATGCGCGCTTACCGGCAGGTCGAGCACCGTGGCGGCCCCGGTGCGCGCCGCGAAGGGGAGCGAAAGGTCGGTCAGCAGGTCAACAAGCGGTCCCGCCGCTACGACGCGCCCGGCCCGCATGAACAGCAGGTGCTGGGCAATGCGTTCAATCTCATCCATCTGGTGTGAGACATAGAGCGCCGGCACGCCAAATCGCGCCGAAAGCCCGCGCAGGCGGGGCAGAATCTCGTCGGCGCTGTCGCGGTCGAGGGCGGCGAGCGGCTCGTCCATCAGCAGCAGGCGCGGTTGCGCCAGCAGGGCGCGGCCGATGGCCACGCGCTGGCGCTCACCGCCCGAGAGCCTGGCCGGATACCGCCCCAACAGCGGCGCCAGGCCGAGGAATTCCACCACGTCGGCCTCAGCGACCTTCCCGCCGCCCGCGCGGCGCAGGCCAAAACGCAGATTGTCTCGCACAGAAAGATGCGGAAACAGTCGCGCGTCCTGGAACACATAGCCCAGCGGACGGCGATAGGGCGGCATGAAGACCTCGGCCCCCTGCCAAGTCTCCTCCCCCACGCGCAGGCTTCCTCCGGGCAGGCGGGTCAGCCCGGCCAAGCAGCGCAGCAGCGTGCTCTTGCCACAGCCCGACGGGCCGAACAGGCCGGTGACCCCGTGCGCCGGAATGTCAAACGCGGCGTCAAAATGGAACGTCCCCAGCGTTCCGGCAAAACGACCGGTGATGCGGCTCATGTCCGCTCCATGCGCCGCCCCAGCCGCAGTGTCACCAGGATGACCAGAAAGGAAAACAGTGCCAGCGCGGTGGCGATCTGGCCGGCCTGGGTCCAGTTTAGATTCTCCACATCGTCAAAGATGACGATGGAGAGCACCTCGGTTTTGCCCGGAATATCGCCGCCAATCATCAACACCACGCCGAACTCACCCAGCGTATGGGCGAAGGCCAGCAGCGCCCCGGTGGCAATTCCGCCGCGCGCCAGCGGCAGGGCCACCGAGAAAAAAGCATCCCAAGGCGCGGCGCGCAGCGTAAGTGCTGCCTCCCACGCGCCCTGCCCCAGAGCCGCGAAGGCGCTCCGCACGGGCTGCACCATGAAGGGCAGCGAATACACGCAGGAGCCGAAGACCAGACCTGGAAACGAGAAAGCCAGGGTGGTCACGCCAAAACGGGTGAGCAGCGGGGCCAGCGGTCCGTTGGGGCCGAGCAGGATGAGTAGGTAGAAGCCCAGCACGGTGGGCGGCAGCACCAGCGGCAACGTGACCGCTGCCCCGACGACCTCCGCCCACCAGCCTTTGGCGCGGGCAAGCCCCCAGGCCAGCGGCACGCCCAGCACGAGCAGAACTAGCGTCGTGATACTCGCCAATTCCAGCGTGAGGGCGGCCGCCGTCCACATGGTTACGGCGTGGTCGCGTAGCCGTAGGAGCGGATCACCGCCAGGGCCTCGGGGGTCTTGATGTAGGCGAGGAAGGCCTTGGCCACTGGATCGCTCTCACCCGCTTTCAGCAGCACGGCGTCCTGAATGATGGGCTTGTAGTCGGCGGCGGGCACCAGCCACTGCGAGCCGCCCTTGGTGTTGATCACCTGCGAGAGCGCAACAAAACCCAGTTCGGCATTGCCAGAGGCGACAAACTGGTAGGTCTGGGCGATGCTCTTGCCAGTGACGATCTTCGGCGCCACGGCGTCGTAAATGCCCAGCGTCTTAAGAGACTCAACGCCGGCCTCGCCATAGGGTGCGGCCTTGGGGTCGGCGATGGCGATATGCGCAAACGTGCCAGCCCCCAGCACCTTGCCCTGCGCATCCACATAGCCCGGCTTGGCGCTATAGAGCACCAGCTTGCCAATGGCGTAGGTGAACAGGCTGGACTTGTCGGCCAAGCCGAGGCTGGCCAGCTTCTGCGGACGCGCGGCATCGGCGGAGAGGAACGCCTCATAGGGTGCGCCCTGGGTGATCTCGGTGACGAACTGGCCCGAGGAGCCGAAGCTCAGCACCACGTGATCGCCGGTCTTCAGCTCGAAGGCAGCGGCGAGGCGCTTGGCGGGCTCGGTAAAGTTGGCGGCCACGGCAATGGAGGTGGAGGCGGCCCGCGCGGGCGCGGGAAGTGCTGCAAACACCGCCACAGCCGCAGCGGCAAAACCCAGGGCGAGGCGGCACTTTAGGGGAAATCGTGTTGTCTTCATTTCAGGCTCCTTTGATAGTGCCAGCCAATGATACCGACACGGCTGGGTGAAGCCACCCAGCCATATCGCCGTATCTTGGAATCATGAAGCCTGTGGCGAAAATGACAACACCCCTTGTCGGGTTTCCGACAAGGAGTCTATGCCGATCACAACCCCGAGCCGAAGCCCAGCAGCTCGATCTTCACATTCTCGGTGCCCAGAAACGTGGCCTGGCAGGCGAGGCGCGACTTCGACCCCACGCCAACAATCGTGTCCAGACGCTCGTTCTCCTCGCGGGCGATCTTGGACACGCCCTTGCGGCCCTCCTGCACGTAGATGTGGCAGGTGCCGCAGGCGGCCTTGCCCTCGCACTTATGCGTGAGCGACTCGTCGGCGGCGAGGATGGCGGCAAGCAGCGTGGTGCCGGCCGCAACCTCAACGCTCTTGCCCGACGGCATGATGGTCAGCATGGACATGGTATTCTTCCTTTCTGTTGGACTGTGGGAAATTCAGTAGATCGCGGCCCCGGCGCCGACATTCACCGAGGCGTCTTTCAGCGTCTCGACGATGAACTCGATCTCATCGGCGGTGAGATGGGCGTGGAACGGCAGCGCGATGGCGCGGTCGGCGATCTTTTCGGTCACCAGGAAGTCGCCCCGCCGGTAGCCCGACTCGAAGTACAGGCGCTGCAAATGCAGTGGCGAGGAATAGGCCACCGCCGCGATACCGGCGCCGTTCAGGTCATCAACAATAGCGTCGCGGCTGGAGCGCGAGAAGCGCGTGCCGAGATGCACGAGGTAGAACATCCAGTGCATCTCGGTAACATCCGGCGCGGCGTAAGGCGGCTTGATGCCCTCGAAGGACTGCATATGCACCTCGTACAGCGCCTCGGTGAGCTTGCGCCGCTCCAGCAACTCGGGCAGCCGGCGCAGCTGGGCGCGGCCAAGCGCTGCCGTGAGGCTGCTCATGCCAGCCTGCAGGGGCGCGGTGCCCGTGGCCAGCACCGAGCCGCGCTCCTCAAGCCGCCGGGCGGCATGGCGGCGGATGGAAGAGGCCAGCGCGGCATCGTCGGTCACCACCATGGTGCCTTCGCCGCAGGCGAGCGCCGATGGCGCGGAGAAATCGAACAGGGCGGCGTCGCCGAACGTGCCGACCAGCTGGCCGTGCAGGCGCGAGCCCAGCGCCTCGGTGCTGTCCTCGATCAGCCCCAGACCATGCATGGTCGCCAGATCCCGCAGCGCGTCCCAGGGCGCCGGATGGCCGTTATTATTGGCCCCCAGAATAGCGCGGGTGCGCGGCGTGATCTTCTCGGCCACCTTGGCGGGGGCGAGCGTGCCGGACCAGTAGTCGATATCGGCGAAAACCGGCTTGGCCCCGGCGACGTGAATAGCATGCGCCGTCTCGCGGAAACCATGCGGCGAGCAGATCACCTCATCCCCGACGCCAATCTCCATGGCGCGCAGCAGGCAGAGCAGCCCCAGCGTGGCGCTGGACACCGCCACCGCATAGCCGCGCCCAAGATAGGCCGCGAATTCAACCTCGAAGGCCGTCACCTCGGGTCCGGTGGAAATATTCGGCGAGCGCAGCGCCTCGGCCACGGCGGCGAGTTCCATGCCCGAGATGTCAGGGTCCGAGAGCAGGATGCTCATGCGCCACCCCGCCGCGCCAGCAGCACGCCGCTGGCCTGGGCGGCATCGGCCACCACCTGCACGCAATGACTCGAACAGTCGAGAAAATGCAGGTCCAGTTGCGCGTAGCTGTGGAACGGGTCCTCCGTCACATCGGCGGCGTCGCAGGCGAGCCAGCGCAGATGCGGAAACGCCGTGCGTAGTTTCGCCAAGGTCTCCGCCACGCTGGCAACGTCGGCCAGCGCTTGATCAATGGCAGCAAGGTCTTCGGCGCTGACGGCCATGCGGATGTCCCTTTCGAGCAAAGTCTCAAACCTGGCAATGCAAATTCACTGCCAAAATTTCCGGTCGGCATCCTCGGTCAGAACAGCCAGCGCGTCGTGCAGCTTGCCGAACAAGTCCACCAGCAGCCACTCATCCGCTTCATGGTTCTTGCGATACAAACGCCATGCGGGCTCGGCCGCGTCGTATTCGATCAAGGCGATGTCTATGATCCCGCCCGCGGCATCAACATTGCGAGAGCAGCACGGACTCTCCACCTTGTAACCTCGCGCCACGCTTACCACGCGCGGCGCCACGTAGCGGTAGCGCACACGCTGCGCCAATGCGCGCTCTATACGGCGCTGGTCCAACTCGTTGGGATGCGGCGTCATGGCGAAACCGGGGTAATCTCCTCCTCCAGGCAGCCGACCACGCGGTTGTCTGAGAACTCCACCAGATAGACCGGCAGGTTGGCTTCCACATGAGTGCCCACATTGACGATCTCGCCGCGCTCGCCCGCCTCCACCAGCCGAGCGCCTTCCTCGGCACCGGGAAAGCTGCCGTCGTTTAAGAGGTCTTCGGCGGCCAGCACGGGCTGGCCCCAGCCATATTTGGGCACACGAGGTTCAATCATCGGCCGCTCCTTCCGGGCAGGGGGATATCGTCATCATCACTGGCGGGCCGCACAGGTTCCAGCTCGCGCCGCTTCATGCCCACGCGATGCCCAGAGGCCGTGAATTCGACACCGTAGATATAGAATTGCTGCAGGAATGTCCCGATGCTGACAACGAAACCTTCCTCGCCCTTCTTCACGAGCTGTTCGCCGATCTCCTTGCCAGGATAGGTGCCATCATTACGGATGACGCGGCGCGAGCGGACCTTCTCGCCATAGCTGAAGGCGGGCGGGCCGGAGAGCTCCACCTCGTCGCTGTCGCGCACGATGTTGGTCATGGCGCCACCGCCTCGGCGCGGGGCGCCAGACGCTGGCGTGCCGCCTCGGCCACCAGCGGGTCCGGGTCGTTTGCCAGCCCGGCGGCAATGCCGCGCGGACCGCGCTGCGCCACTTCGAGGCGCACGCGCCAGCTCTCATCGCCGCGCAACCGATTCAACAGATCGGCTGGCAAACGCTGCACCACCTCGCGCCGCACCAGCTCATCGGGGTCCGCCGCCAGCAGCAAGAGCTGGTCCACCGGCAGGCGGGATGCCACTACGCGCCGCACCTCGGCCTCAGCGTCTTGGACCAGGCGCAGCAACAGCGCCGGCGGCACGCGCCGCGCCACAACCAGGCGCACGTAATAATCGGGGTCCAGGAGCATGGGGGCCAGATCAGCGCCATCCAACCGTGTCGCCACGCGGATGCGCACCTCGCGGTGCGGGTCGTCGCGCAGCTTCAGGCAGTGGCTGGCGGGCAGACGCCGCGCCGCGTTCCAGCGCACCGTCTCATCCTCATCCTCCAGCAGCGGTGGCAGACGGAAGACATCGGCATGCTTGGCGGCAATGGCACGCACCTCGAAATGCGGATGGTCGAGGTAGCCATTGGCAAGCGCCGGATTCCAGTCGAAGAACCGGTCGATGCGCCGGGCGTAGCGGTCCTGCACGCAGGCGCGCAGGAGGCTGCATTTGGCCTGTCCGTTATGCGGACAAGGGACACAGTCCACGGTGGTGCCGCGCCAGTCGATGGCTTCGTCGATGTCAGTCATCCTCCGCCGCCTCCGCCCGCGCAATGACATCGAGCAGCACTTGCGCGCCGATCTTGTCCGAGGAGTCGAGTTCCAGGAGTTTCTGCAAGGCGTGGCGGCCCTCGTCCATGTCGCCCAGGCGCATGCGCAGATAGGCATAGCCCTTGAGTGAAAACAGGAAAAAGCGCGGCGCCATCTCCTCATAGGCATCAAACCGCGCCATGCCGGGGCGCACCTCGCGCCAGTCGCCGGGCAGACCCATCTCGCGCGCCGCCTTGCCCAGGCATTGCTGCGCGATCTCCAGCGTTTGCGCGAGCTGCCCCTGGTAGAAGTAGAAGCGGTAGAGGCCGATAAGCACGGCCGCGTGGCCCGGTGCGGCGGTCTGCGCATCGAGCAGATGCGCCTCGGCGACATCGCCGAAACGGTAATTCTCCGCCGCCAGGCGCAGGTGACGCTCAGCCTCGGGCGGCAACCCCTCGCCCAGCAGGGCCGCCGAGAACTCCGCGAAGGGGGCGTCCGAACCGGGCGTCATGGCGGCCGCTTACGCGGGCAGGCCCAGCGCCGAGCCGCAGACGGTGGGCTTGGCCGTGATAAAGACGAGGCCGGTCTTGGCGGTGCTGTCGGTAAAGTCGATGGTGGCGCCCTCAAGCAGGATGCGGCTCTCGGCGTTAAGGAACAGCTTGATGCCGGCGACCTCAAACACGGCCTCGCCCTCGCCGGGCGTGGCCTGCACGGCGATGTCCGAATTCAGCCCCGAGCAGCCTCCCGGCGTGACCGCAAGGCGGAACCCGGCACCCGGCCCGCCATCGGCCAGGAGCATGAAGCGGATGAATTTCTGCGCCTTCGGCGTGATGGTGAGGTTCATGCGCTTATGCCTTTGCCTGATAGCGGGGATAGGCGGTATCGATGATGCAGGTATTGTCCACCGGACAAACCGCCACGCATTGCGCGGTCTCGAAATAACCGATGCATTCCGTGCATTTTTTCGGGTCGATGACGAAGGTGCCGCCCTTCTCGGAGATGGCGACGTTGGGGCACTCTGCCTCACATGCCGAACAACTCGTGCACTGCGAGGAAACGATCTTGTAGGCCATTGCAAACTCCCTTTTTATGCCGCTGAGATGAGCGCGCCCTGGCGGATTTGCGCATCGCCCCGGCTGACATGCACAATTTCGCCGCTTGCCACCTTGGCCAGATACTCCTTGAACCAGGCCAGCGCCGATTTCTCGATGAACTCATGCGCGGAGCCGTCCACCGGCTCGATCCCCGCTTTGACGAGGTCGGCCTTGGGGCAGCCGCCGATCTTGGCAACGAACACCGCGTGGCAGTCGTTGATCGCCCGGATGACGGTCTCCAGCGTGTCCTCCTCGCCATAGCCACCCTGGCAATACATGTCCACGCGCCGGTGCCCGACGAACTTCGCCCCCGACGTGGACAGCTCGTAGATCTGGAACTCCTTGGCGTGACCAAAATGTTCGTTGATAAGCCCCGAGCCCTTGGTGGCCACGGCCACGAGTAGTGAAATATCGCTCTCCTCACCAGCGAGTTTCGCCAGCTCCTCGTGCTTGGCGGCGACCTTCGCCTGGCGCTCCTCCTCCACCGCCTCCTGATAGGTGCGGCGGGCCTCGAGGTCGTAATTCACGTCCATCGCCATGATCTTGTCGGTGGTGAATTCCGCCGAGCGGTCCTCGCCCAGCAGACCCACCGCATCGGCGCGGCACTGACGGCAATGGCGCATCATGTTCATCTCGCCCTGACACTCATCCTGCAGCACCTTCAGCTCCTGCGCCGTCGGCCCGCGCTGGCCGTTGAGGCCAAACACGGTGCCGTGCTCGGGCGCCGAGATGAGCGGCATGATGTTGTGCAGGAACGCACCGCGCGACTTCACCGCCTTGTTCACCTCGACGAGGTGCTTGTCGTTGACGCCCGGGATCATCACCGAATTCACCTTGCACAGGATGCCGCGTTCGGTGAGCATCTCCAGCCCGCGCAACTGGTGCTCGGAGAGGATCCGCGCCGCCTCAACACCCGTGTAGCGCTTGTGATTCCAGAAAATCCACGGATAGATTTTCGCGCCCACCTCAGGATCAACCATGTTGATGGTAATCGTCACGTGATCAATATTGTATTGCGCGATGCGGTCCACATATTCGGGCAGCGCCAGACCATTGGTGGAAAGGCACAGCTTGATGTCAGGCGCGCCCTTGGCCACCAGTTCGAAGGTCTGGAAGGTCTTGGCCGGGTTGGCAAGCGGGTCGCCGGGGCCAGCGATGCCAAGCACCGTCATCTGCGGAATCACCGAGGCCACGGCCACAACTTTCTTTGCCGCCTGTTCTGGCGTGAGCTTCTCGCTGACCACGCCGGGGCGGGATTCGTTCGCGCAATCATATTTGCGGTTGCAATAGTTGCACTGGATATTGCAGGCGGGCGCCACCGCCACATGCATGCGCGCGAAGTGGTGATGCGCCTCCTCGGAATAGCAAGGATGGTTCTTCACCTTTTCCCAGATCTCGGTGGGCAGGTCGCCCTGCCCGGCGCTGGAACCGCAACTCGCCTTGCCGGAGCCGCCGGAAGTACCGCAGCCCTTATGCTCGGCAACCTGCTGCATCACGTCCTCGATACTTAGGCTGGAAGTCTGCGCGATCATCTCAACCATGTCAGCTCCTTGTCATTTGTGGCTCTTGGGTTGTTTCCCAAGAGCCGCGGCTACACGTCCCGCAGCAACCCCAGCAAACCTCGTGCCAACGAAAAACCATCGATTTTTCCTTGATCCGTCGCCTTGCCTACACTGTTTCGTGTCACAAACGCGACGTCACAGACAGGACAAAAGTTCCGACATCGCGTCGCCAAATGGCAGACCGACGGGGACAATGCCCTGCTCAGCGAGGAAGCGACTCTCGTTGCGCGTGAGTTCGCCTTCGGGCAGCAACGCGTAATGCTTGGCGCCGCTGCGTTTCATAATTTGCCGCGCATAGGAGCGCAGCATCTGGTCGTGGAACCGGCAACCAATGAACACGAAGCTGCGCCCCGCGCGGCGGTGCCGCACCTCATCGGGGATCGGCGTCTGGATGTCGATCTCGGTCAGCACCTCGACATAATCGGCATCGGAAATGAGGTAGTTGCGCGCTGGGGTAACACCGCCGTGCGGGCGGTAGAGCAGCGTCGTCCAGCCCGCCGCCTGCTCCGCCGTCGCGGCGGCCCCGGTTGAATCGTAGAAGCGGAACCAACGGTCCTCACCGATGCCGGCACGGGTGATGCCCTGCACTTCGCCCCAGTTGTCCCGCCCCGCCAAAGCCGCGCGCATCGCGTCGTCGTACCAGCTTTCCACGATCAGCGGCAGCTTGAGCGCAGCCAACGCACTGTGCAGCGGGGCGGGCGGCACGGGGGCGGCAAAGGCCTCGTTCATCAGCGCCGTCACCGTGTTGCGGTGCTTGTAGCTCTCAATATGCTGCGCGGCGGCCCAGACATTGCCCTTGGCGCGCCTGGGCAGCGCCACCTTGGCGCCGAAAAACGCGGCCAGCGCCTCGGGCGTGCGCGGACCGGGGGCGGCAACCGCCACGGCCGGACCAAGATAGGGCGCGGCGCCGCCAGCTTTCAGCAACTCAGCGATGGCGCGCAACGCTGCGCGCGCCTCGGCAATGGTATCGAGCGCCGCGCTCATCTCACTCCTCCTCGCCGCGCTTGCGCGCATTCACCGTCACGGGCAGGCGCGTGTCCTCCGGCATCTCCGGCAGCTCCAGCACCCAGCCATTGGCCACACGCACCCACCCGCCCCACAGGCTCTCGCGCTCCGTCTCCACGATCGGCTCTTCGAGGTCCTTCTTGGGCACGTAGATGGAGAGGCCGGTTTCCGGCGACCGCCGGATCATGATCTTCACGCCGGCACGCAGGTCTTGGGAACCGGGCAAACCTCGGCGCATTTGGGTGAATCGAACGAGCCTTCGCACTCCGTGCACTTCTTGGGATCGATGATGAAGGTCTCGCCCTTCATCGAGATGGCGGCGTTGGGGCACTCGAACTCACAGGCCGAGCAGCCGGTGCATTGCGAGGCGATAATCTTGTAGGCCATTGTTGGACTCCTTCCGGTAAGACATGCTCTGCCCGGGTAACAGCAAACTGCGTGCCATCCGTGAAACCGGCAGGCAGTCGCCAAACGGGCAAGAGCTACGACAAACACCGTCGGTTTTGCGACGCGTCCGGCAGCAAGAAGACACTGGCGCGGCAGTTGCCGGGCCTTTCGGCACCGGAGGCTTATGAGGCCAAATATTGTCGTAAAGCCGACACAGGAGACAAACATGCGGCTCAGTAGCGATCCGCCGCAACCACCGCTCACCCCGCCGGCTCTGCTCTACGAGGCGAGCGAGGACACAGCGACGCAGCTGGGAAGCCTGGCGTCTCGGTTGCAGGCGCAGAACTTCAGGATTGGCGGCGTTTTACCGCGCCAGGGCGGCTATGGCGCGGTGTTGTCGTGCCGCGATGATGTGGCGTGGCAATGGTGGGAGGATATGACGCGCTGGGGTAGGCTTTACCGGCTCGTACCCCAGCGCGCCGGGACGTAATGTTTACTTGCCGATCATCACGTCGGAGGACTTGATGACGGCGCTGACATTATCGCCGACAACCAGGGCGAGATCCTCGACCGCCTCATTGGTGATGGAGGAGGTGATAATCTGCCCGGGGGCGATCTCCACCCTGATGTGAGAGGTTGTCGCGCCCTTGGCGATGGCGATGACCTTGCCCGGAATGATATTGCGTGCGCTAAGCTTCATGATTCACCCCTGTTTTGTTAAGGTGGTTACAAAACCCTTCAGGCTTGGCGCCAAAGCGCCAAGCCTGAAATTACATGGTATCGAAGGGGCACCAGCGCCACAAGAGGCGGCACCAAGGGAAGCTCAGAACCGCTTGATGGGTATGTTGTGCTTGCGCAGGGCATAGCCGATCTGCCGCGGGGTAAGCTTAAGCATGCGCGCGGCTTTGGCCTGCACCCAGCCCGTGGCCTCCATGGCCTGGATCAGCTGCTCGCGTTCCATCTGGGGCTCGCTGTTGAGCGAACGGCAGGTTTCCACTTGCGGACAACTGGCCGGATCAATCACCGGCTCCGGCTCGGCCGAACGGGTTACCGGTGGCGTCATCCGCGTGCTTTCGGGCGGAAGAATGTTGAACAGCTCGGCGCTTCCGGCGCCACGCCACAGTGTGGCGGAGAGGCATTCGTCATGCCGGCAGGCGAAGTCGTCTGCCGCAAGCTCCTGGCGCTTGGCGAGCGTTGCCGTCCGCCGCACGCAGTTTTCCAGCTCGCGGACATTGCCTGGAAACCCGCATTCCATCAGCAACCTGGCGGCCTGCGGCCCAAGCGTCAGGTTGGTGCCATGCTCAGCGTTAAAGCGCCGCAGGAACTCACGGGCCAGCGGAACGATATCCTCGCTGCGCGACCGCAACGGTGGCAGCAAGATGGAAACGACGTTGATCCGGTAGTAGAGATCGGCGCGGAACTCCCCCTTCGCAACGGCCTCTTCCAGGTTCTTGTTGGTGGCGGTGACGAGGCGGACATTTGTCTTGATCGTCTTCATGCCGCCGACGCGCTCAAACTCTCCCTCCTGCAGCACGCGCAGCAGCTTGGCCTGAAAGGCCGCCGAGATTTCGCCGATTTCGTCAAGGAACAGCGTGCCGCCATCGGCCAGCTCAAAACGCCCCTTGCGCTGGGCCAGCGCGCCGGTGAACGCCCCCTTCTCGTGGCCGAAAAGCTCCGATTCCAGCATCGACTCGGGAAGTGCCGCGCAGTTTACCTTGATGAAAGGGCCGTCGCGGCGCGGAGAGAGATCGTGGGTGGCGCGCGCGAACAGCTCCTTGCCAGTGCCCGACTCGCCGCGCAGCAGCACGGTAGAATGGCTCCGTGCCACCACGCTGATTTTTTCGATGACCGCGCGGATGGTCAAGCTCTCACCGATGATGTCAGTAACACCCGCGACATGCTCGCCCTTGCCGACGAGCGAGAGCTCCTTTTCCAGACGCCGCTGTGCGCTCATCAGGCGTTCCCGGTCGCGCCCCACCACGTCGTACAGACGAATGGTCTGACCAACCAGATTGGCGATCATCGCGAGGAATCGAACATCCTGGTCCATGCCGAAGGTCGCGTGGCGGTCCCACACGCGGTCCAGCGTGATGGTGCCGATCACCTTGTCGCGGAGCTTTATGGGTACGCCGATGAACGAGACCATGGCGTCGGTATGGCCCCACTCCGTCTCCCACCAGCCGGCGAAGAGCGGGCTCTTTTTGATGTTCTCGATCACCACCGGCATTTTCGTGGTCACGATCTGCCCAACAGCTCGCTCCGGCAGACGGTTGAAATGGTGCTTGGCGGTTTCCTCGGTCCAGCCGGTGCCAACCGCAATATCGGGCAGACCATCGGCGTTCAGCAACGCGATGATGCCATGATGCATGTCCATGAAGCTGGAGAGCACACCCAGCACGTTGGAGAGCGTGGTCTCCAGCCGCGCCGGCGACGCCAACACCTTGGAGACCTCGTAAACCCCATGCAGCGCGATCTCGGCGCGGGTGGAATAGCTGCCCAGGCTGGTTGACGCATGGACAGAACGATGATCTGACGACGCTTCCGAGACACAATCCCTCTCGGCAGACATGCGTCTGTCGGAATTTACAACCTGCATTGCACCCCCTTTACGCCAGGGCGCTTCCTCCGATTGCCGGCTCGGACGCCTTATATGGCGCCTCAACGGCATCAATTAGGGTTGCAAATCCCGCCCCACATTGCAAGAAGTTCTTTACGCTTCTCAGGGAAGTTAGCGTCCTCACGCCACCATCTTCCTAAAAATCACTTCAATATCAAGTGGTTTTGCATAGAAGGGCGCCGAGGTGACGAACGTGTCGACACCAGTTGCAGCATAGCTTGCGGCATTTTGCGAATTGATCCCGCCCGCCGCGGCAATCAGGGGGCGTCCGTCCGTTCTCTTGGTTACCGCGCGCACTGCCGCCGCCGCTTCCTCGGGCGTGAATTTCTCCAGCTGGATGACATCCGCCCCTGCCAGCGCCGCCTCGCGCACGCTGGCCTCGTCCTTCACCTCCACCATCACCGCGCGCTCGGGGGCCTGCCGCCGCGCCGCCGCCACAGCCTCAGCCAAGCCACCGGCAAAAAACACCAGATGCTCGGGGAAGATCATGAACGTATCATGCAGGCCGAGGCGGTGGATTTCCGCGCCGCCGGCCAGCGCCGCTTTCAGCGACAGCGTCCGCGTGAACGGAATCGACTTGCGCGTTACCATCACGGCGATGCCGGGTGCCACCGCGCGCGCCGCCGCGACGATCGCAGCTGCCTCGGTGGCCACGCCCGATGCAAATTCCATGACGAGCTGTGCCATCTTCCAGCCCGCATGCAGCGCGCTGGCCGGGCCGGTGGCACGCAGCACCACCTCGCCTGCCGGCATATCAGCGCCGCTGGCGGCACTGAAGGTGATCTGCGCTCCCAGCCCAGCGAGGATCTGTGCCGCCTCTTCCACGGCACACAGTCTCAAGCCCTGGCGCGCCGCAAAGGTGATTTGCCCCCGCACCGCACCAATGCCCAGCGCGCGCGTGGTCAAATCGCCAAAGCGGACGTCATCTTCAAGCAGGCGGAGCAGATCAGTCCCCGCCCCCAATGGCCATAACGGCGGCGGCACGCTCAGCCGAATTTGTACAGCACGCCGTAGCCGCCGCGCGGATACTGCCAGTCGATCTCGCCGGTTTTGGCTGTGACCACGCGGCAGGTGCCGCATTCCATGCAGCCATCGGTGACGATCTCGACCTGCCCCTTGTCATTGGTGCTGTAGCACCCAGCCGGACAGGTAGTGACGAGCGAACGCAGCGCTGCCGAAGGCTCCTGCCCCGGATTCAACTTGATATGCGGCCGCCCGGCATCCACCAGATAGCGGTTCTGGAACAGCTTTTCCTCGACCTTGGGAGCCGCGCTCCCCGTGTTCATCGCACCACTCATCGCCATGCCCTCGCCAGTTTGAATGCATCCCCCACCAGGCCGAACAAAGACCGCCCCTTGCGGAAGCTCGCGAAAATTTCGGCCTCTTTACTGCGCTTATCCTTGCCGTCCACGCGGAACCAGGTGTGCGCCGCCTGCGCGATGAGGCGAGGATACAACCCGAACACCTGCTCCGCCCGCTTGTGCAGGAAGTCGGGAATGTTGCGGTACTTCTTCATGTCCTTCATCACGAAGCTGGCCTCCAGACGGCGCTGGTATTCGGCCAGGTTCGCGGCGGTGGCCGGATCGCGGCGGGTCTTCAGCCAGGCAATGGTCTCGCCCGCGATGCGCCCGGTGGTCATGGCCAGGTTCGACCCCTCGCGGTGGACCGCGTTCACGAATTGCCCGGCATCGCCCACCACCAGCCAGCCATCGCCATAAAGCTGCGGGATGGTCTTGTAGCCGCCCTCGGGGATGAGATGGGCAGCGTATTCCTTGCATTCGGAGCCGGCCAGCAGCGGTTTGATGCTGGGATGGTTCTTGAAGGCCTCAAGCAGCCCATACGGCGTCTGGCCGGTGCCCTCGAAGTCGGAGACGATGCAGCCAATACCGACAGAGATGGACTCGCCGTTGGTGTAGAGAAAAGCGGTGCCGGTCATGCCGTTGGTGATGGTGCCCATCGCCTCGATGACCACGCCCTCATTACCCCTGAGGTTGAAGCGCTCGTCGATCACCTCGCGCGGCAGAAAATGCATCTCCTTCACCGCCAGCGCCACGCTCTCGGGTGTGACCACCGGGCGTAGCCCTGCGCGCTGGCCCACGAGCCCGTTCACACCCTCGGCCAGCACCACCACATTGGCGAAGACAACGCCGTCGGCGCGGTCGGTGCGCACGCCTATCACCTTGCCCTGGCCGTCACGGATCAACTCCGTCACCGTGGTCTCGCACAGCAGCGTCACCCCGGCGTCGCGCACCTTGCGGCTGAACCATTTGTCGAACTGCGCGCGAACGATGGTGTAGCGGTTGGGCCGCTCCTCGTTGAAATCGTCGGAGCGATAATGCATGCCAACATGCGACGTATCTGTCATCGTCCACATGCGCTGCTCGATGACATGACGCTCCAGCGGGGCGTCGTCGCGGAAGTCGGGGATGATCTTCTCCAGCGCGTCGGCGTACAGGATTGCGCCCTGGACGTTCTTCGAGCCCGGATACTCGCCGCGCTCGAGTTGCAGAACCTTCAGCCCCAGCTTGGCCATGGTGTAGGCGCAGGCATTGCCGGAAGCGCCCGCCCCCACCACGATCGCATCAAATTTTTCCTCGATCATTGCTCTGCTCCTCAGCCCGCCAGACGGTTGACGGACAAATACGAACGGAACGCCTCGGTGAGTTTGGGCAGGAACTCAATGGCGTCGGCGACGATGCCCAGATGCGCGAACTCGAAGATCTGCGCCTTGGGATCGGTGTTGATCGCGACGATCATGTCGGCCCCCTCCACACCCACACGGTGCTGAATGGCCCCCGAGATGCCTGCGGCGATGTAGAGTTTCGGACGGATCGTCTTGCCGGTCTGGCCGATCTGGCGGTCGGCGGTAATCCAGCCCTTCTGCACCAGGGGGCGCGAGCCGCCATATTCGGCTCCCAGCACCTCGGCCAGTGTTTTTACCAGCTGGAAGTTCTCGATGGAGCGCAAGCCCAGACCGCCCGCCACCACGATGTCGGCATAGGCCAGCTGCGCCTTGTTGGAGTCGCGGTCGGCAATGAATTCGATGACCTTGGTGATGACGTCGTCCTCGGCCAGGTCAAGCTTGTGTTCGACAATCCGCCCTATCCGCCCCGGCTCCCGCGCCGGCATGGCCAGCACGCGCGGGCGCACGGTGGCCATCTGCGGACGGAAGTTCAGCGTCATGATCGTGCACAGCAGCGAGCCGCCGAAAGTGGGGCGGGTGGCCGCCAGCGAGCCTTCGTCGTCGATGGCCAACTCGGTGCAGTCGGCTGTGAGACCTGTCTTGAGCGTGGTGGCCACCGAGCCCGCGAGGTCGCGGCCCAGATTGGTGGCGCCGAGCAGCAGGATTTCCGGTTTGTAGGTGTTAACCAGATCGGTGAGGGCCTTGGTGGCCGCCTCGTTGCGATAATGCGTGAGAACCGGATCAATGACCGTATACACCACATCGGCCCCGTACTCGAAGCAGGCCAGCGCCGCCTCGGCCACGCTGGTGGCGTCGCCGCCCATCACCACGCCGGCCAGCTCCGCACCGCGCTTGTCAGCCAGCTTGCGGCCCTCGCCCAGCAGCTCGAACGACACCGGATGGACGACGCCGTGTTCAACCTCCACGGCGACCCAGACATGCTTGTAGGCCTTGAAATGCTCGGGCAGCTCCTTCTTGGTGCTGGCGCGGCTGGATTCGGACATGACCGTTCTCCTTACTGGCCGGCGGCGAACCGCATGAGGTCCGCCTCCAGGGCTGGCTGGCGCTTGAAAATCTCGTTCATCAGGGCCGCAGCGGCGGCGGCGTAACCGTCCTCGACCTGCAGCATTGTGGCCTTCTCGGCGCGGGCCTGCGGCGCGAATACCTTCTTCACGATGGTCGGCGAGCCGCGCAGGCCGCATTTGGTGAGATCAGTGATCCCTGCATCCGTCGCATTCCAGGTGACGATCTTCGCCGAGGCGGCACGATAGGCGTCAGCCAGCGAACCGCGGCGGATCTCGTTGGTGCCCTCCAGCATGGTGATGAGCACGGGCAGCTTCGTCTTAAGCACCTGCACGCCGCCTTCGGCGCGGCGCTCCACGGTGATGCTCCCGGCCGCCGGGTCAAGCTCATTAATGCGCGAGGCATAGGTGAGTTGGTTGAGGTTCAACCGCTTGGCGATGCCGGGGCCGACCTGGGCGGTGTCGCCGTCGATGGTCTGCTTGCCGGTGAAGACGATGGGCGTCTCGCCGAACTCCTTGCCGATTTTCTCCAGTGCTGCCGCGAGGGCAAAACTCGTGGCCAAGGTGTCGGAGCCGGCGAAGAAGCGGTCGGTGAGCAGCACGGCGCGGTCGGCGCCGAAGGTGAGCGCCTTGCGCAGCGAGTCCTCGGCCATCGGCGGGCCCATGGTCAGCACCGTCACCTCGCCGCCGAACTTGTCACGCAGGCGCAGGGCCTCTTCCAGCGCGAACAAATCGTACGGGTTGATGATGGTCGGCACGCCCTGGCGCATGATGGTGTTGGTCACCGGATGCACGCGAATCTGCGCGCTGTCAGGCACCTGTTTCATACACACCGCTATATGCATCACACGGTCTCTTTCCTGGCTGATCCGTCGCCGCCGTCGTTCTGTCGTCTCCGGCGGGCAGAACAGACGGAGCAAACACCGTGCCAAGCTCCGCCGCGTGCAAAACGCCGGGTTTGCGCCACGGCAAAGCCGATTTTCGACACCGGCGGCGCATAAACCCCACCAACATGTCGCATCGCCGACATTCCTACCCGCCCTGGACGCCAGTGAGCATGGTTAGCGGCACAAAGGGCTTTTCCGGGGCCGCCTTGGGTGCAACCGCGTCCTGATGGACTTTGAACAAACGCTCCTGGATTGGCGTGGATACAACAAAATCCTGGTAGGCTTTGGCCAGATGGTCGCGGCAGAGCAGGCGAATGCCGTCGTCATCAAGCCGCGCGAAGGCCTCGCGCGTCTCGCTCTCGCGCAGGTACTGGCCCATGCGCCGCAGGATGTGCAGGCGCGAAACGTGAACGACCGCCGGGTCGTAGTCCACGTCAAGATAGGCGAAGAACTCCTCGGCGGCGGAGAGCTTGGAGAGATCGTCAAGTATGGTCATGTGTCTGTCTCCACGGTGAAGCGGCGCGCAGACGCTGCGCCCCGCGCAGATGCGCCACCTGGGTTTCCAGGAAGGCGATGCGGTCGAGCATGAGGGTGAGAACTGCGCCCACCGGATCGGGGATGAGGTGATGCTCCAGGTCGATGCGTCCATCGGCCAGGCGCCGCTCGCGCAAATCGCGCACGATGCGCCCCGGAATGCCGACCACGGTCATGCCCTCGGGCACATCCTCCACCACCACCGAGTTGGCGCCCACGCGCGAACCCGCGCCCACCGTGATCGGCCCGAGGATTTTTGCCCCCGCCCCGACCAGCACGCCATCACCCAGCGTGGGGTGGCGCTTGCCCGGCGACCAGCTGACGCCGCCCAGCGTGACGCCGTGATATAACGTGACGTCATCGCCCAGCACCGCGGTTTCACCGATGACCACTCCGGCACCGTGGTCGATGAAGCAGCGCCGGCCGATGGTCGCCCCCGGATGGATGTCGATATTGGTGACAAGCCGCGCGAACCAGGAAAGCACGCGTGCGGGAAAGCTCAGGTCGCGCCGCCAGAGCGCATTGGCGAAACGGTAGTAGAACAGCGCGTGCACGCCGGGATAGGTGAGCACGATCTCCGCCGCGCCGCGTGCCGCCGGGTCGCGCCCGCGCACGCAGGCGACGTCCTCGGCCCAGCGGCCCAGCGGCCTCACTGGCGAACCTGCGGCGTCACCTGGTGGGCGGCGTGGTAGAAGGCCGCCAGCTCGACGTCGCTCACCACACGTTTGGAGGTCTGGGCGCGGGCGCGCACCAGCACCAGCACCGTCTGCGCCTCGTCACGACTGGGGGAAAAACCGAGCCGCTCCAAAGCGTTCACGACGGCGGCCGTGCCCGAATGCTTGCCCAGCACAATCTCGCGGCGGCGCCCCACGCGGGCCGGGTCCAGCGCCTCGTAGCATTGCGGATCGCGCAGCAAACCGGAGACATGAATCCCCGACTCATGCTCAAACACCGCCGAACCGACGATGGGCTTGGCCGCGTCTATGGGCCGGCGCGCCGCGCGCGACACCAGCGCCGCAAGGGCGGGCAGACGGGTCAGGTCGACATTGGCGCACATCCCCAGAATGGGCGAAAGTGCCGCCGCCACTTCCTCAAGTGCTGCATTGCCGGCGCGCTCGCCCAGGCCCAGCACGCACACGCTGGCATGCGTGGCCCCACCCCGCAGCGCCGCCAGCGTGTTGGCGGTGGCCAGGCCCAGATCGTCATGGCCGTGGAATTCCAGCTCAATGTCGGTATGCGCCCACAATGTCTGGAAAATGCCAAAGGTCGCGAAGGGATCGAGCACGCCCAGCGTGTCGGCAAAGCGCAGGCGGTGCGCACCAGCCTCCTCGGCCGCCTCCAGCACCTGAAGCAAGAAATCCATGTCCGCCCGGCTGGCATCCTCGCAGCCCACGGCCACGGCCAAGCCGGCATCACGCGCCAGCCCTACGATGCGGCGCAGGCGCGCCAGCGCATCGGCGCGGTCCGTGCCGAACTTCGCCTGGATCTGGCGGTCGGACACCGGCAGCGACAGATTAACGCGCGACACCCCGGCCTGACGCGCGGACTTCACGTCGGCCTCGGTCATCCGGCACCAGGCGATAACAGCCGCGGAGCGGACAACCTCGCGCACCGCGCCGATGGCCTCGATCTCCGCCTCACCCATAACCGGGATTCCGGCCTCGATCTCATCCGCCCCCGCCTCATCCAGCGCGCGGGCAATCTGCAGCTTCTCATCAAGCGTAAAGGCCACCCCCGGTGCCTGCTCGCCGTCACGCAGAGTGGTGTCGTTGAAGATGACGGGAATGGGATATGGTTTCATGTCTTCAGCTCCTCACGCAAAGCCCACGGCTTTCTGGCGGTCCGCCCACAGCGGCGAGCGCTCCCGCGCCTTGGCGACAATGCCGGGCAGCACGGCCAGCACGTAGCCAATCTCGGCTTCCGTCGTCTCGGCGGAGAGCGACAAGCGCACGGCGCCGTGCAGCACGTTATGGGGCACCCGCATGGCGCGCAGCACATGCGAGGGCTCCATGCTGCCCGAGGTGCAGGCCGAACCTGACGAGGCGGCGATGCCAGCGCGGGCGAGACTGTGCAGCACGGCTTCGCCGTCCACGTCCTCAAAGGCCAGATTGCAGGTATTGGGCAGACGGTTCGCCGCATCGCCATTCACCCGGCAACCCGGCACCGCAGCCAGAATCCCGGCCTCCAGACGGTCGCGCAGCACGGCCATGCGGGACCAGGCGGCGCTATCCACCCTCGCCGCCGCTGCCCCAAGCCCGACAATGGCGGGCACGTTCTCGGTGCCCGCACGGCGCCCGCGCTCCTGGTGGCCGCCGCGCAGCAGGGGATGGAATTTCAAGCCCTTGCGGACATAGAGCGCACCGATCCCCTTGGGGCCGTGCAGCTTGTGTCCGGAGAGCGACAGCATGTCGATTGCCGTATCCGCCAGCGCGATGGGCAGCTTACCGGCCGCCTGCACGGCGTCGGTATGGAACAGCGCCCCCGCCTCCTTGGCCAAGGCCGCCAGCGCGCCCACCGGAAACACCGTCCCGGTCTCGTTATTCGCCCACATCAGACTGACCAGCGCCGTGCGCGGCCCCAAGGCGGCGCGATAGGCGTCAAGGTCCAGGCGCCCGTTTGCGTCCACCGGAATGTGATGCACTTTTATGCCGCGCGTCTTCTGCGCCCAAGCCAGCGGCGAGAGGATCGCCGCGTGCTCAACGGTGCTGGTGATGAACTCGTCGCGCCCGGGCTGGGTCTCCAGCGCCGTGTGGATGGCGGTGTTATTGGCCTCGGTGCCGCCCGAGCAGAATACAATCTCCTGCTCGGATGCCGCGCCCAGCAGCGCCAACACCTGGCGGCGGGCGGTGCGCAGGACCCCGCTCACGTCGCCGCCCAGCCCATGCGCCGACGAGGCGTTGCCAAAATGCTCGGTGAAATACGGCAGCATTGCCGACACCACGGCCGGATCGGCGCGGGTCGTCGCGTTGTTGTCGAGATAGACCTGCATGGTGGCCCCCTCAGGCAAACGGGTCAGTGGGCCGGCTTGGCGGCTCCGGGTACCGGCACCAGGCGCACGAACTCGCCCAGCTTCTCCACGATGCGGCTCTGGATGCCCTCCAGCGTCGCGCCACTGAGCTTGCAGAACATGCAGGCCCCGGTGAGCTTCACCATCACGGTCTTGCCCTCGATGCCCACCAGCACGCAGTCGCCGCCGTCCCGGCGCAGGCCGGGCCTGATTTCCTCGATGGCGGCCTCAATCAACTGCCGGCGCGCGTCGTCGGCGGTGGCGGACGGCAGGGCCTGGGTTTCTTGCTGTTGCAGCATAGCGCCCCCCTACCCGAAAGACTTGCCGCAGGAGCAGCTGTTGGTGGCGTTGGGATTCTCGAAGGTGAAGCCCGAACCCTGCAGCGCCACCACGAAGTCGATGGTGGTGCCCGCCAGCAGCGCGCGGCTCTTGGGGTCCACGTACACCTTGACGCCATCGCGTTCCACGACGTCGTCATCCTCATTGGGCTCGGGCACCAGCCCCATCATGTATTTGTACCCGGCGCAACCGCCGCTCTCCACCATGATGCGCAATCCGCCCACCGGGCCGGAAGCCCCCGCCATCGCCGTCCGCACCGCATTCAACGCGCTGTCTGTCAAGTTGATCATGGTCCACTCCGTTGTCGTGGCGCGGCGCACCGCGCGGTTACAGGGGGTTAACTGCAGACCTAAATGCAACCCCCGTGCCAGCACCGAACGACATGAATTGTCGGGATTTTTTCCAAGCATGTCGGGCTTGGCCGCGTCCTGTCGGCTTCCCGACACGGCGGCCTGTCGGTTGGCCGACACGCGCCTCCAAACCGCCCTCCCGCGGCGGCGCGCTATTCCGGCACGCTCCTTGCCTTAGGTGCTGTGCGCAGTGACGCGCCCCGAGACCCACCAAGACAAGGACGTTTGCATGACCAGTATCGAGACCACGGCGCTGAATCGCTTGGAGCAGGAGCACCGTCTGCTCAACGCGGTGCTCAAGGCGCCCACCACCAAACCTGGACGCTTCGGCTTCCGCGGGGACATCGCGCTCAAATTCCAGCAGCAGTTGGCCGACGAGAAGCGCCCGCCCGAATACTCTATCGAGCAAGTCTTCCTCATCGCGTCAGAGGACGGCAGCCCGCTCCCCTTTCTGGCCGGCTACCTGCACTCCTTCGCGTACCTGGCCGATGCCGCGGAGGTGCTGAAAGGGTTGCTCTCGCCCACCGGCACCTACTTCCTGTTCTGCAACAATATCGACCTGCTCGCCAAGTACCGCGTGAAGATGGGCGACATCACCTTCAACATCCTGCCGCTCGATGAATCCACCGTGTGGGTGGAGTTGCTGGAGCTGGCGGGCATCGACAAGAACGACGTGAAGAAGCTCAACACCGGCGGCAAGCTGGACCACCTCGCCGATAAGGCGATCGGCTTTGTCTCCGACTACGAGGAGATTAGCTTCGAGGAAGGTCTCAAGCGCATGGGGCCGATCAAGAACCGCAACGAGAACCGCCCGGTTTAAAGCTCATCGGGCTCCACAAGGTCAACGCCGAGGAGGCAGACATCGCCATCCTCGACGCTGACCGGGATGGAGACGAGAGAAGCGCCCGCGCACGGGCCCTCAATACACAGGCCAGTATCGAGTTCGAACAGCGCGCCGTGCTTGCCGCAGATCAGCCGCTCGCCCGAGCCGTCCATGAACTGGTCCTTTTCCCAATCCAGACGCGTTCCCTGGTGCGGACACTTGTTCTCGTACGCAAACACATGCCGGCCCCAGCGCACGATGAACACAGGCCAGGCGATCTCTTCGCCGGCCTCGCCGCGCCGGGCCAACAGGAAGCCGCAAGCCTGACGGCTTGGAACGTCCTCCAGGCGGCAAATCACATAGGCGGTTGTCATATCGTCAGCCTGCCGCAAGCCGAACGGGCAATCAAGCCGCCGGTTGCACGAAATTATTGCTGACACGCGCCAGCAGAGCCTCGCCGTCCTCATCGCCAAAACAGTTGTCGAAATCGACGCAGTCTGAGCACACGGGGGCAGCGCAGAGCGAAAAGCCCTCCGAGCGGCAAATCATCCGATAGAAGAATTTCTTCCACTTCATGTCCTGGCTGTTGCGCGCCTTAAGCCGCGGAAAATGCCGCTCAATGAGTGCTGAAGCCTCGTCCCGGCTGCGCAGCCCCAGGTCCTGCCACAGATGGTTGGGCGATTGCGCGCGACGTGCGACCATGGCGCCGATCCATTCGGTCAGCGCGGACGTATCGCGCGCGTACAGCCGGAACAAGTCGCGAAGCGCCTGCTCCTCCTCCGGCACGTCAACACCGATGCTCGTGCCAATGCCGCAGAACATCTCGGCAGCCGCCGGGAACATCCCGGCCACGAGCTGCCCCAGCGCGCCACCGCTTAAGCCTACCCTCGCGCACACGTCGCGCAAATTGCCCCTCGCTTCCGCCAGTCCCACCGCCAGAATACTGGCAACGGCATGGCGGTCGGCTGCATCATGCGCTGGCGACGATGCGTCCATCAGCCAGGCATACGCCAGGCCCGCGTCCATGTTCAGGCCGCTCCGTGAGTCTGGCAGTTGGTCGGGCACACGCGCGCACAGGCGCCGCAGCCAATGCAGGCACCGGCCTTGGCCAGCACCATCACCTTCTTCTCGACCTCGTCATCCTCGTCGTCGAGCTCGACATATTCGCCGTCCTCGTTCAGCCCCTTCAGCGTCATCACCTCACGGCCGCAAACCTTGAAGCAGCGGCCGCAGCCGATGCATTTCTCGGCGCTGATGGCCAACAAATATTCCGGCTCCCAGCTGCTCCCATCCCGCGTTGTCAGACTCATAGCATCTCTCCTCAGGCTTTTTCCGATTCCAGCGCCTTCAGCGCCCCGCGCTTTTCCTCCAGCGCCGCGAACGCCTCATGGGTGCGCTGGGCAACACTGATGATCGACTGCCAGTTCACGGGCAGCTCCTCGGAGAGATCATGCAGGTCCATTTTCGCTTGCATGGCCTTGGCCGAAAGCTTCTTGATCTCCGCCTTCAGGGTCTCAATGTCGTTCATCCCTGCCTCCTCAATAGTTCGCCACTTCGGGGAATTTTGCGATCATCTCGACACCCGACTGGACATATTTGTCACCCTCGGCGGCGAGCTTGGCGAGACTGTCGAAGCCGAAACGGTGCACATCGCGCAGCTGCTTATTCACCACAATCAACCGCCCGCCGATCAGCACCATGCGGCCGAAACCCTCATGGCTCATTTTCAGCATCGGCGTTATCATCACGCCCGTGGCGCGCTCGATGCTCAACGCCACGGCGTTGAAGAACAGCTCCAGCCGCCAGATCGTCTCAGGATCGGGATCACCGATGATCGGCAGCGCGCGCCGCGCCTCCTTGTCCAGAATATACGGCGACAGCAGCTCAAGGTCCGGCTTGCCGTCCCAGGTTCCGTGCGAGTCCTGGGCGCGCCAGATCTTCACAAGCTCCTTCACGAACGGGGCGTCAACTGCGTCAATCACATCAGACATGCTCTTAATCCTCAAAGTCCAAGACTTTTTCTTTGTCCTTCGCCAAGGCCTTGCGCAGCCAGGGCGGCGGCGATCCCTTCAGGACCTCCTGCAGCTTCACCAGCAACTCCTCAATCGGCTCCGGCTGATTGACCTTGATGGGGTGGATGTTGCTGGCCACGACGCGCGCCGCGCCAGAGCCGCCAATGGCCGCTACATACAAGATGGCACAGTCCTTGATCGCCTCAAGCTTCGGAGCCAGCTTGTCCTCGTTACCATCCTCCTTCAGGTCGCCATCGAACGTCACGTCCTGAAGAAATGTGTAGCCATCAGGCCCAATCTCATAGATCACGATATGGCGCGCCCAGCCGAAATGCGCGTCGACGCGCTTCATGTCCTGTGTGGCAAATGCGATTTTCATGCAGCCTCCTCTTGCGCCGGTGTACGCCACGACTCCGGTGTGAGCTCGTGATGCATTTCGTTGTGTTCAATCAGCAAGTTGGCCATGTTGAAGATAAGATTGCGCGTGCCGTTGTAGCCAATCGTCACCAGATGCGCGGCTCCCAGCCTATCGAACATCGGCAAACCGATGCGGAAGAACGGCAATTCCAGCCGTTCCGCCATCTGCCGGCCATGCGCGTGGGTCACCAGAAAATCGGCGCCGCGCTCCCTGGCGCGCATCTCCAAATCCTCGAGATCACCGATAAGGACCTCGTCCGCGGGCAGCTTTTCAAGCACCGGCGAGACCGTCGTCGTAACCGCTGCCACGATCTCCGCACCCATCTCCCGCAACATCGAGCCGATATCGTATAAAAGATCCGGCTCCGCCGCGATGGCAAGCTTGCGTCCACCCGTATGGAAATGCCCGTCGAGCATTGCGTCAACCAACTGGCTGCGCTGGCGCCGATACTTCAACGGCACCGGCCTGCCACTGATCTCGCTTAGAAACGCGAAGAACTCGTCGTTCGGCAGCAAGCCACACAGGCGCTCAAACACCCTGTAGGGAACACCCATCCGTTCCTCGAGCGCCTGCGCCGCACGACTCATCTGCGCGCCGATCGCAATGGTCCAGCTTGCCGCGCCCATTTTCGTGACCTCATCAACCCCAATGCCACCCAATGTGGTCGGTGTGAAATCCTCGGGGATGTGGCCATCGAGAGACCCTGACAGATCCGGCAAAAAAGCTGCCTCGAGACCGAAATTCTCAAAAATTTCTCGCAGTTCATCAATGTCGCCGGGTGTCATGTGGCAGCCGGGCAGAACATTCACGCGACGTGGATCACGCGGCATAACCTGCGCTGGCACCAGCGCCTCCACAATCTTCGTGACCGCCTTTGCCCAGCCATCCTGGAAGGCACCCGCGAAGTCCGGCGTTGATACATACACCAGCGGATAGTCCGCGAACTCCGGATGATTATCCCGGAACAGTTTGATGAACCCCTCCACGTCGTCACCTTTTATTTCGGTAACGCCGGTAGAGCAGATGCCGATAAGTTCGGGCTTGGCGCGCTTGTAGATGTTCAGTATCGCCTGCTCGACATTCTCGTATCCGCCAAGAACCGTCGCAACCTCGCTCATCGCGGTGGTTTGCAGCGGAATGGCCTCCTTGAAATGCCTGACGAAAAGCACAAGGCCGAACGACGTGCAGCCCTGGCTGCCGTGCAGCAGCGGCATCGTATTGCGCAAACCCATGAAGGCCAGCGCACCGCCGATTGGCTGGCTCATCTTCAGCGGATTCACGGTACAGGATTTCTTGACGGCTGTAACAATGGCCATTGCCGCTTACTCCGCTGCGAGGGGTAGCGTGGCAGACTCCGCTTGCGCCCTCTTTTGCCACGTTTCGCCATTCGTGTCCCAGGGGGCGGGGCGGCGCACTTCCGTCCAAATCGGATTATAGAGGCTCTTCTCAATCTGGCGGACAAGCTCCACCATGCCGACATAACCCATGTAGGCATGATGACGTTCCTGGTTGATATCCAGCCATGGCATCGCCGCCTTCAGCGCCACAAATTGCGAGCGCCCGCCGGAGAGCATGATATCAGCCCGTGCCTCGCGAAGCATCTTGTACATCTCGCGCGGCGTCATGTCCTCGATCATATGCGCATCCTCGCCCATGATCTGTTTGATGCGCTCCTTGTCCTCTTTCGTCGATTTCTTGACGCTGGTGCCGACAATTTCCAGCCCAGCCTCCTGCAACGCCGCGACAACCGACCAGGACTTGACACCGCCGGTAATCAGCAGGACGCGCTTGCCCGCAAGCCTAGGCTTGAGCGGCGCAATCCTGGCATTGGCTTTCTGCTCCTCACGTGCGATCAGTGCTTCCGTGCGGTCCATCAACTCCGCTGGCGCACCACGGCTGATGAGCAAACGGGAAATCTCCCGAAGGGAGTCGCTGGTATCACCAATACCGTAGAAAGATCCTTCAAAGAACGGAATTTCATAGCGCTCCTCCATCTTGCGCGCGACGTTGATCATGGCGCGCGAGCACACCATCATCGCCGCCTTCGCACGATGGGAATAAGCCGCCTCGCGGTACTTGCCGTCACCGGAGATGCAGGAGAGAATGCGGATTCCAAGTTCATCCAGCAGCGGCTTCACCTGCCACAGCTCACCAGAAAGATTGTATTCGCCGATGATATTGATGTCATAGGGCGTCGTATATTCCGGCTCGGCCGTACCGATGACGTGGTCAAGCAGCGCCTCACCGGCCAGCTTGTTACCCAAGTTCTTCTGACCCACGAAGCCAGGCGAGTTCACCGGAATCACCGGTCGACCGAACTTCTCCGCCGCTGCCTTGCATACGGCATTGATGTCGTCGCCAATCATGGCGGGGACGCAGGTTTGATAAACGAAGATCGCAGCGGGATCGTACTTCTCACCAATTTCCTTGATCGCTTTATAAAGGCGCTTTTCGCCGCCAAAGACGATGTCGGTCTCATTCATGTCCGTGGTGAAGCTCGTGCGCCAAAGCGACGATCCAGACGACTTTGCACCACGATTATCCCAGGAATTTCCTTCGCAGGCGATCGGACCGTGCACCAGATGCGCAACATCCGTGAATGGCTGCAGTGCAATCTTCGCACCATCAAAGGCGCAACCACCAGCCGCACCACCAGGCTGCAACTGCTTGGTGCACCCCTTCTTGCGCTCCTTTTCGGTCTTGTCCTGGTTAATGCCGCAAGCAGGTTCGTTGAAAACCTCCTGGATCTTAGCGTTCAGCGAAGTCATGCGGCCTGCTCCTTATGGTACGATATCGCATTCCCAAGTCAGTCTGCCTCCGCCACCTTCCCGCGGCGGAGGCGTGGCATCCTCAGCGGATGATATCGTAGCTGTAGTCGGTCTGGCCTGGAATGTTCGTGGTCGCATCCATCGTATCAAAAATCTTGTCGAGGATGGTGATGAGCACGTTCATGCCACCCTGGTAACCCCACACCGGCCGGCGGTGATGGTGGTGCCGGTCGAAGATGGGGAAACCGATGCGGATCAGCGGCGTGCCGGTGTCGCGCTCCAGGTACTTCCCGTAGGTGTTGCCAATGAGGAAGTCCACAGGCTCGGTGAACAGCAGCGAGCGCATGTGCCACAGATCCTTACCTGGATACGCCTTGCAATTGGCACCGAACGGCGAACTGTCGAACAAAGCCTTCATCTTCGCCGCCCAGGCCTTGCCACCGTTGGTCGCAAGCACATGCACGGGTTCTGCACCCAGCTCCAGGAGGAACGCGGCCAGACCGTAGGTCAGGTCGGGATCGCCATAGATGGCAAACTTCTTGCCGTGGATGTGGGTGTTGGAGTCGGCTATGGCGTCCACCAAGCGACCGCGTTCCTTCTCCAACTCCGCCGGGATCGGCTTGCCGGAAAGACGCGATACTTCCATCAGGAACTTGTCGGTCCCAGCGACACCCACCGGGTGGTTGAAGGCCCGCACTTCATGGCCGTGATTGCGAACGAGCTCCAGCGTCTTCTCGGTGCAGAACTCCTGCATCGAAATTGTCGCCTTGGCGTTAACGGCCTTCGCCACATCATCCAACTTGGTGCCGCCGTCATACATGCGGAACTCGCCATCGGTCGGGGTGTCCCACACCTCGGAATTGTCGCCGAGGATCGTGTACTCCACCTGCATCACATCGAAGATGCGCTTCATTTCGCGCATGTTGCCGACGGTGTAGCCGTCAAACCCGCCGATGAAATTGATAGAGCCATTCTCCACGCGCTCCAGCTTTGGCACGGTGCCGGCCTTGCCGTCCCAGAAATGCTCGATCACGCCTTTCATCGCGTTGTCGTACCCTGTCACATGGCTGCCCACGAAGGCCGGCGTGTGCGCGAAAGGAACGTCGAACTCGGCGGGAACGGAGCCCTTCTCCTTTGCCGTCTTGATGAAGGCGTTAAGGTCGTCGCCGATGACTTCCGCCATGCAGGTGGTGGAGACGGCAATCATCTTGGGCTGGTACATGCTGTAGGTGTTGGCCAGGCCGTCAACCATGTTGTTGAGGCCGCCGAACACCGCCGCGTCCTCGGTCATCGACGAGGAGACGCACGAGGTCGGCTCCTTGAAGTGACGCGAGAAATGGCTGCGGTAATACGCAACGCAGCCCTGCGACCCATGCACGAAGGGCAGCGTTCCCTCGAAACCTACGGCCACGAACACGGCACCCAGCGGCTGGCAGGCCTTGGCGGGGTTCACCACCAGCGCCTCGCGGGCGAAGTTCTTCTCCTGGTATTCCTTGGTCTTCGCCCACTCGCGTACACGGTCCACCTCTTCGGCGGGGTGCGCGTTTTCAAAGTTCGCCTTCTTGCTGGCGAACATTTCCTTGTATTCAGCGCCGCGGAACAGCTCGAAATGGTCGAGCACCTTATCTGCATCTTGGGTCATGATGAAGCCCTATTCTAAAGTCCTGAGAAAGACCGCTTATTCCGCGGCGAGCGGCAGCGGCTGGGGGTTGGGGGCCCACGGCGCCTTGGTCAGCTTCCACACAGGGGAGTTGATTGCCATGTCCATGTCGCGGGCGAAGATGGCGAAGCCATCATAGCCGTGATACGGGCCCGAGTAGTCCCACGAGTGCATTTGGCGGAACGGAACACCCATCTTCTGGAAGATGTATTTCTCCTTGATGCCGGAGCCAACCAGGTCGGGCTGAATCTTTTCCACGAACTTTTCAAACTCGTAGCCGGTCACGTCGTCATAGATCAGCGTCGCGTCCTTCACGTAGTGCTGGGCGGTGCGCTGATAATCGTCGTTATGGCCAAACTCGTAGCCGGTGCCGACAACCTCCATGCCCAGGTCCTCGTAGGCGCCGATCACGTGGCGCGGACGCAGACCGCCGACATAGAGCATCACCGTCTTGCCCTGCAAGCGGGGCTTGTACTTGGCGATGACGGCATCGACCAGCGGCTGGTACTTGGCGATAACGCGCTCGGCACCTTCCTTGATCTTGTCATCGAAGTAGCTGGCGATCTTACGCAGGGACTCGATGACCTTGGTCGGGCCGAAGAAGTTGTACTCCACCCAGGGGGTGCCGTATTTCTCTTCCATGTGGCGCGAGATGTAGTTCATCGAGCGGTAGCAATGCAGCACGTTCAGCTTGGCGCGCGGGGTCGCCTCCAGCTCGGCCAATGTGCCGTCGCCCGACCACTGCGCGATCACGCGCAGCCCCATCTCCTCCAGCAGGATGCGCGAGGACCAGGCATCGCCACCAATGTTGTAGTCGCCGATGATCGCCACGTCATACGGACCGGGCTCAAAGGCCACCGGCTTTCCTTCCGACTTGTCAAACACCCAGTCACGCACGGCGTCGTTGGCAATGTGGTGGCCAAGCGACTGCGACACGCCGCGGAAGCCCTCGCAGCGGACCGGCACGATCGTCTTGCCGTCATATTCCTTTGACTTGTTCTTTGAGACCGCTTCAATGTCATCCCCGATGAGGCCGATGGGGCATTCCGACTGCACCGAGATGCCGCGGTTGAGCGGGAACAGGGTCTGAATTTCGTCGATCACCTTGCCAAGTTTCTTGTCACCGCCGAAGACGATGTCATTCTCCTGGAAGTCCGAGGTAAACTGCATGGTGCCAAAGGTGTCGATACCGGTGATGCCGATATAATAGTTGCGACGCGCTGCCCAGCTGTACTGGCCGCAGCCCACAGGGCCGTGGCTGATATGGATCATGTCCTTGATCGGCCCCCACACCACACCCTTCGAGCCGGCATAGGCGCAGCCGCGAATGGTCATCACGCCCGGGATCGACTTGATGTTCGACTTTACACCGCAATCCGACTTGCCGGCCTGATGCACGTTCAGGTGCTTGGCACGGCGCTTGGCGGTCTTCTCCGGATAGACCCGGAGCACCTCTTCGATCAGTTCCTTGTTGCGCGCCTTGATGTCTTCGACGCTCAGGGTTTCTACAACGCTCATCTTCTTGCTCCTTGGCTTATCCGGTGGGTGCCCTGGCCGTTTGGCGGCCAGGGCCATGAGCCTTAGGCGACCAGCTCAGCGGCAGACTTGCCGATGAGGGATTCGTCCACAGATTTCATGATGCCGTGCTCCATCAGCATGTCCTCAAGCTCGTCCATGGTGATCGGGGTCGGGATTACGCCCTTGCCGGCATTGGCGTGGACCTTGCGGGCCAGCGTGCGGTATTCCTCAGCCTGCTTGGAGTCCGGGGCATATTCCAGCACGGTCATCCGGCGCAGCTCGGCGTGCTGCACAATGTTGTCGCGCGGCACGAAGTGGATGAGGTGGGTACCCAGCTTTGCGGCCAGCGACTCAGCGAGTTCCAGTTCCTTGTCGGTCTGACGCTCGTTGCAGACCAGCCCGCCCAGACGCACGCCGCCGGAGTTCGCGTACTTGAGAATGCCCTTGGCAATGTTATTGGCGGCGTACATGGCCATCATCTCGCCGGACATGACGATGTAAATCTCCTGCGCCTTGTTCTCGCGGATGGGCATGGCGAAGCCGCCGCACACCACGTCGCCGAGCACGTCGTAGGAGACGTAGTCGATGTCCTCATAGGCGCCGTTCTCCTCCAGGAAGTTGATGGAGGTAATAACGCCGCGGCCAGCGCAGCCCACGCCCGGCTCGGGACCGCCCGACTCAACGCAGCGGATGTCGCGGTAGCCGACCTTCATCACCTCTTCCAGTTCCAGGTCCTCCACCGAGCCGGCGGCGGCGGCGAGGCTCAGGATGGTGTCCTGCGCCTTGGCATGCAGGATGAGGCGGGTGGAGTCCGCCTTGGGGTCGCAGCCCACGATGAGGATGCGCTGGCCCATTTCGGCCAGGGCGGCCAGGGTGTTCTGCGAGGTGGTGGACTTGCCGATGCCACCCTTTCCGTAAAACGCGATCTGTCTCAAAGACATTGTCGTATCTCCTGTGAGTTCGTTGCCAATCTCCGCGCTCCTCACGCGGTTCATCTCTTTCGGTAACGTGCTCGCGGTCACGGGAAGGAACACACCGCTCGTCTTTCGCGTCTGCCTGTGTTCAGCCCTCACTCGCCGTCCCGCTGCGGTAATTGCAACCCCCGTGCCAAACCGATTTTTCTAAAAAACACACTGAAATTGCAGGACTTTTCTGGCATTATTCGGATGTGCCGAACCCGACAGCTTGTGTCGGACCTGTCTTAAACGGGACAAAGCCCCACCCCGCCGGGCGGGAACGGTTCTTGCTAGTCTCCATCCAGCCAAAGCAAGTGGAGGTGCAGGATGCAGATTGGTGTGGATACAGCCAAGGCGGTGGATCAGCGCCGCGTATTCATCGTGGAACCCGATGAGATCACCCGCGCGGTGCTGCAGTTCATCCTGCAGGACGAGATCGAAACGCATGAGATGTCCTCGCCCGAGGACGTGTATGAAAAGGGACAGGATTGGCTGAAACCCGACCTCGTGCTGCTGGCGGCGGAGCTGGTGGCGGCGCGCGGGGCGGGTGTGATCGGCGAACTCACAGCAGCCTACCCCGGCCTGCGCGTGCTGGTGGTGCATGACAAGCAGACGGAGGCACCCGCGCTGGCGGCGCTGAAGGCCGGGGCACATGGCGCGCTGGCCAAGCCGCTCTCCATAGAGACGGTGCGCAAGAAGGTGGACACGGTGCTGGGCCGTGGCGGCGCCCCGCTCATCCAGCTGAGCCTGTAGCCATGGAGATCGTGTTCTACGAGAAGCCCGGCTGCGCGGGGAACGCCCGCCAGAAGGCGGTGCTGCGCGCGGCCGGGCATGAGGTGATCGCCCGCAGCCTGCTCGCCGAGCCATGGACAGCGGAACGTCTGCGCGGCTTCTTTGGCGCGTTGCCGGTGGCGGCGTGGTTCAACATGTCTGCCCCGGCGGTGAAAACAGGGGAAGTCCAGCCGGAAATCATTGCCGCTGACGACGCCCTGGCGCTGATGCTGAAACAGCCCCTGCTGATCCGCCGGCCCCTGCTGCAAGTGGGTGAGCGCCTGTGCACGGGCTTTGCTGCCGCCGACCTGAAGGACCGGCTGGGCCTGGAACTGCCCGAGGCGCCGGATGGGTGCGCGCACCCGTCCATATAGTCAGCGCGTCAGCACTACAACCAGACGTTCGACGACATCACCGCCCTTGAGATGCGTATCGACGATCTCGCCCACATCTTCGGGCGCCTGCGGGCGGTACCAAACGCCCTCGGGGTACACGACCATAAGCGGCTGCGCCTGACAAAACCCAAGACAGCCGGTGGCAGTGAGCCCGACCCTGGCATTCAGCCCCTCGGCTTCCAGCTTGGCCTTCATCAGGTCGAAATACTTGCTGTTCCCGGCGATGCCGCAGCTGCCGTGCGGATGTCCGGGCGGGCGCTGGGTGAGGCACATGAACACATGATGCTTGAAGACCTGCGGCAGCGCGTCCATCACGCCACCCCCGTCATTGCCACGTTCTTGGCCTTCAGCATGGCCACCAGTTCGCCTGTCGCCATCATGTCGCGCACGATGTCGGCGCCACCGATGAACTCGCCGGCAACATAGAGCTGCGGAATCGTCGGCCAGTCGGCGTAGATCTTGATGGCGTCACGGATCTCGGGTTCTGCCAGCACGTTCACGCTGGCGAACTGCACACCCAACTGCATGAGGATGCGCGCCACCGTGGCTGAAAACCCGCATTGCGGCGCCAGCGGCGTGCCTTTCATGAACAGCACCACCGGATCGGCGGCTATGATCTGCGCGATCCGCGTCATCACGTCGTCACACATCTTCTGGCCTCCTGGTCTTTTGCCACGAGGCTGCGCAGCAAGAAGCGGGCCAGCCAACCGGCCCGAAAGCCGCCCGTGTTGCGCCGCTTTACGACACAAGCGGCGTCGCCAATGCGCCAACAGGCCGACAAAACCGGCCTTCAGCCCCACCTAGGCAATGGCCTGCTTCTTGCTTGGCCATGCGAGCGACATTAAGGAACTCCCGCCATGCAGGCCCCCTCCCCGGGCGGACAACGCCGTCCCTTTGCCGTCATTCTCGGCACCAACGAAATCGCCTCGGCCACGGCGGTGCGGCTGCATCAGCAGGGCTACTTCACCGTGCTCTCGCACGACCCTTTCCCACCCGTCATCCGCCGCAGGATGGCCTTTCACGATACCCTGTTCGACGAGGCCATCACGCTCGATGGTGTCAGCGCGAAGCGCGCCGACGGCCTGCGCGACCTGCTGGTGCTGCGCCAGCAAGGGCAGCATGTCGCGATCACCGAGATGGGACTGACCGACCTGCTGGTGCTGCAGATACCCGATCTTTTGATCGACGCGCGCATGCAGAAATACCAGGTGACACCGGATCTACGCCACTTGGCGCGCCTGACCATAGGCCTGGGCCCGAGCTTCGCGGCAGGCGAGAATAGCGACCTGGCGATAGAGACCCGCCCCAGCAAACACGGGCGCATTATACAGAGCGGCGCCACCGACCGACCGGATGGCACGCCCCGCCCGCTGGGCGGACGCGGCGAGGAGCGCTTTGTCCGCGCCGCCTTTGCCGGCCGCTGGCACACGCCGCTTGAGATCGGCACGCGCATCTTCAAGGATTTCCCGGCCGGTTTTCTCGACAACGTACCCGTGCTGGCACCCTTTGATGGTGTGCTGCGCGGCGTGGTCCGCGACGGCCAGGAGGTGCAGCCGGGAGTGAAGCTGCTGGAGATGGACCCAAGGGGACGCGACGCCGTGTGGTGGGGGATGGAGGAGCATGCCGTGAAGATTGCCCATGCCGTGGTCAAGGCACTGATCCTGCACGCCAGCCGCGTGCGCGGTGGCGCCGGACTGTTTCAGGTCGTGAAATAGGGGCCGCCCGCCTTTATCCGTGGGTGAGCGGTGAGAGTCGCAACCCAATGCTACCCAAAAACCGCCCCGGTGGCCGCCAATCGGCCCGCCGCCGCCAGACTCTCGGCGGTCGCTACGGCAGGCCGATTACCAGCCTCCTACACCACCGCCTGGGGCGCGACCGAGTCTACGTACGGGGCGTTGCGTGCCCAATTTATATCAACCTTCCCGCCAGACCACCAGCGAACTGATGACATGACTATAACCCAAGGGAGCCCGGGGAATAAACGAACGCGGCAAAATCCGAAAATGTGGCGAAAATTGGCGTTTGTTTGCAACCCGAGAATCAGCCGCTAAACCCCTCAAAAGAATTGCATGGATTTCATATGGAGGCTGCCACCTGGGCTGGTTGAGCGCGCACATTGCCCGAATTGGCTTGGCCAAGGCGCCTCCGCCCCCTAAGATGGCCGCATGACGACTGACTGCACGCCCCAAACGCTTCAGGAAGCCGAGCTGGCTCAGCTGATCGCCGAAACGCTCAATCTGGACATCCCGGCCACGAACATCGACCCGGAAGCGCCGCTTTACGGCGAGGGGCTCGGCCTGGATTCGATTGACATGCTGGAAATCTCGCTCGTCCTGTCGCAGCGCTTCGGCATCAAGCTGCGGGCCGACGACAAGGACAATGAGCAGATCTTCCGGTCGTTACGCAGCCTCAATGCGTACATCCAGGCCCACCGGGAAAGCTGAATGCCGACCACCGCCGCCGAGCGCCCGCCCGTATTGGCGATCCTGGCCGCCGCCGCCGTTCCCGTGCTGTTTCATCTCGCCATCGTTGAGACCAGCCATATCCGCCTCGGCTTGCACCTGAGCTTCGCGGGGCTGTGCAAGCTCGGCTTCGTCACCGCGTCGGCGGTGATGCATTGGAGCATCTATGCCAGTCTGCTGGCCAGTTTCGCGCTCACGCTGCGGCCAGGCCATGTGCCGCTCATCACCGCCATGGAGCGCCGGCTGCATGGCGACATCTCCGCCGAGCTTGCCGCCTATACGCGCAATGTCACCCTCGCCTGGTCGGTTTTTTTCGCGGTGCAGCTGGGCCTGTCGGTTTTCCTGTTCTGCCTCGCTCCGCTGAGGTGGTGGTCGTTTTTCGTGAACATCCTCGATCTTCCGTTGGTCGCGCTGGTGTTCGCGGCGGAATACATGGTCCGGCTTCGCTGCCTGAGCGACCCGCCACGCCATTCGCTGGCCACAATCGTGAGCATGGTCAGGGCCACCATACCGGACAAGCGCAAGCGCCCCTTGGCACGCGGCGCGGCAGAGGCGGAACTGTAATATATTTAATTTAAGATGACGCCGAGCAGTAATTTCACGAACAGGTCAGCCCTGCCCGCCCCCGATGCGCCTGCTCTGCCGCCTGACAAGGATGGCGTGGCGGCCGCAGGGCGGCAAGGTCTTATCTCCGGGGCGCAATTTAGCCGCGATGCCGCCGCCCTCGCGTCCCGCCTGCCCGCGCACGACTACATCGTCAATCTCTGCACGGACCGCTACAGGTTCATCACCGGCTTTGCCGCCGCGCTGCGCCGTGGGCAGGTGAGCCTGATGCCCTCGGCCAATGTACCCGCGGCGCTCACCGCACTGGCGGAGGATTATCCTGATCTGTACGCGCTGAGCGATGGCGCCCGGCCACCCTTGCCCTGCCTGGATTACCCTGAGGACCTTGAGGACGCCGCGACGCCCCCTGGCCCCTGGGCGCCGCAGGCGGACCAGCCGGCGGTGATCCTGTTCACCTCCGGCTCCACGGGCCGGCCGCAGCCGGCGGCCAAAGACTGGGGCACGCTCGAACGCAGCGCCCGCGCCGCCGGAAAACGGCTGGGCATTGCGCAGCTGCGGGGTGCCACCGTGATCGGCACGGTACCGCATCATCACAGCTACGGGCTGGAATCCGTCATCCTGCTGGGGCTGCTGCACGGGCTGACTATCGACGCCAGCTGGCCGCTGTACCCCGGCGATATCCGCGCCGCCCTCGCCAGGGCGCCTGGGCCGCGCATTTTGGTGACAACGCCGGTGCATCTGCGCGCGCTCCTCGCCGAGCCCGAGGATATGCCACGAGCCGATCTCATTCTCTCGGCGACGGCGCCGCTGCCGCCCGAGCTGGCCAGGGCGGCGGAAGCCTGCTTCGGCGGGACGCTTATAGAAATCTACGGCTGCACCGAGGCTGGGCAAGTGGCCACAAGACGCACCGCGCGCGAGACGGAATGGCACTGCCTGGAAGGCGTTGAGCTGCGCCAGGATGCCCAAGGCACCTGGGCCGGCGGCCCGGCGGTGGCTGGCCCGGCGCTGCTGCACGACATGATCGAGCTGACCGGCCCCGGCGCCTTCCGGCTCGGGCCGCGCCAAGCCGATCTCGTCAATGTCGCGGGCAAGCGCGCCTCGCTCGCGCATCTCAACCACCAGCTCCTCAGCATCCCCGGCGTTAAGGACGGCGTGTTCCTGATGGGTGAGGCGCAGGGCGGCAACGTCGCCCGGCTGGCGGCCCTGGTGGTGGCGCCGGGGCTGACGCCGCAGGCCATCCGCGAGGCGCTGCGGCAGCGGATCGATGCCGCCTTCCTGCCGCGTCCACTCCTGCTGGTCGATGAACTGCCACGCAACACGCTAGGTAAATTGCCGCGCGCGGAATTGCTGCAGCGCCTCGGCCAAGTGTAAAGCGGTTGAGCATGTGGCTGACGCAAGAACTCCAGTTCCCCGGCGACCACCCCACGGCGGCGGGGCATTTCCCCGGCAATCCTGTCGTGCCTGGAGCGCTGCTGCTCGATGCGGTGGTGGCGGCCATTGCCGGCAGTCGCGGCGTCACCATCCGCGCCACGAAATTCCTCCAGCCCGTGCGCCCTGGCGAATGCCTGCGGCTGCGCTGGCAGCCTCTCGGCGGCGCGCTGTTCCGCTACGAATGCCGGCGGGCCGGCGATGACGTGCTGGCCATGTCCGGCATGCTAGAAACCGGCGCGCCCACACCATGACCGACGCCGCACGCGCCCAGGAATGGACGACCCGCCGCGAGCGCGGATCGCTGCCGCTGATCCGTTTTGGCGTATGGACGGCACGTTGCTTGGGCCGGCGCACGGCAAGGCTCTTCCTGTATCCGCTCTGCCTGTATTTCCTCGTCTCCTCGCCGGCGGCCTCTCGCGCCTCGCGCGACTATCTTCGCCGCGTGCTGGGGCGGGCGCCGCACCTTGCCGACATCTTCACCCATTTTCTTACCTTCGCCTCCTGCCTGCTCGACCGCGTGTTCCTGCTCAACGACCAAAGCGATGAGTTCGACATCACCGTGCATGGTGAGGAGCCTTTGCGCGAGATTGAGCAGCAGGGCGGCGGCTGCATGCTGTTCGGCGCGCATTTCGGCAGTTTCGAGGTGGCGCGCGCCGTCGGCCGCCGCCGCGGCTCTCTGCCCATCAGCCTGTTGATGTATGAGGAGAACGCGCAAAAGATCCGCGCCGCGCTGGCCGCGATCAATCCGCAACTGGGGACGGAAGTGATCGGCCTCGGCCGGATGGATTCGCTGATCACAGTGGCGGAGCGGCTGCGGCGCGGCCATTTCATCGGTGTGCTGGCGGACCGCAATGTCGATGGAAAGGATCTTGTCCGGCACCCGTTCCTGGGCGCTGAGGCCGCTTTTCCGCAAGGCCCGTTCCGCGTGGCCATGCTGCTGCGGCGGCCGGTGGTGATGATGGTGGGCATATACCGGGGCGGGCGGCAGTATGAAGTGCATTTCGAGACCCTGGCCGAGGCCACTGAGGAACGGCCGCGTGATCCACAGCTCTGGCTCGACGAGATCATGCGCCGCTACGTCGCCAGGCTTGAGCATTATTGCCGGGAGGCACCGTTCAACTGGTTCAATTTCTATGATTTCTGGGGCTGACATCCGCCGCCGATTCCTCGCATGCTGCCTGCTCGCCGCCAGCGCCCCCGCTGCCCTGGCGCAGAGTGCCCCCGCGCGCTGGGGGGTGCCGCAACTGATGCAGGAGATGGCGCGGGTGCATTCGGCCACGGCCAGCTTCACCGAGCGACGAACCGCCCCGGTGCTGAGCGCGCCGCTGCTCAGCCAGGGCACGCTGACCTACGAAGCGCCGGACTATATGCGCAAGACCACGGCCACGCCGGTGCCGGAGGATTTCGTGCTCGACCACGGCCGCATCACCATGACTGGCGGCGCAGATGGCGCCACGCATCACTTCGCGCTGACCGACGACCCGCGGATCGGCGGGCTTGTCGAAGGTATTCGCGCCACGCTGGCCGGCGACCTGCCGGCGCTTGAACGCTATTACACCCTGAGCCTCGGCGGCAGTGCTGCGAACTGGCAGCTTAGCCTGCAGCCGCGAAACCCAGCCTTGCAGCATTTCATCCAGTCGATCGTGATCCACGGCCAGCAGGACCGCATCGCCAGCATCGACACGCTGAGCCGCGATGGCGGCGAGTCACTGATGAACCTTGGCGCGGAAGCCGTGAACGATGCCCCCTAGGCGCTTGGCGCTCGGTCTCTGGCTGGCACTGCTCATCACCTGCGGCATCGTCGCCGCACGCGGCAGCTACCGCACCGACATGGGGGATTTCCTGCCGCATTCAGCCTCGCTAGCGCAGCAGGTGTTGGCCGGGCAGGTGAATGGGGGGGCGGCCTCGCATATCGTGCTGCTCGGCATCAAGGGCGCGCCGGAACCTGTGCTGGTGGCGCTGAGTCAGGCCCTGGCGGGCGAGATGCGGCGGCAGCCGGACTTCATCGACGTGATGAACGGCGACGACGCGTCCTTCGCCGGGGTGCAGGATTTCGTCTGGCGCAACCGCTATCTTCTCAGCCCCGGCCTGAACGCACAGCTTTTCTCCGCGGCGGGGCTGCATGTCGCGCTGCTGAACGATCTGGCGCTGCTCAACTCGGAGCTGGACCCGGTGATGGGCCGGAGCTTGGCCAGCGACCCGACCGGCGAGGTGCTGCAGCTGATGGGCCAGCTCGGCGGCGGCGCTGGCGGCCCGGCGCGGCAGGGCGGCGCCTGGGTTGCAGCCGATGGCAGCATGGCGTTGCTGCTGGCGCACACCAGCGCGCCGGGCTTTGACCTTGACGGCCAGCAACGGGCACTGGCGCTGATCAACGGCGATTTTGCCCAAGTCCGGGCCACAGTACCGGGTGCTGAATCCGCCTATCTTCAAGCCAGCGGGCCGGGCGTGTTCGGCGTGCGCACGCGCGATACGACAAAACACGATGTCACGCGCCTGTCGCTGCTCGCCATGGCCGGGGCGGCAGGGCTGCTCGCCTTCGCCTACCGCTCGCCGCGCATGCTTCTGCTCGGCCTGCTGCCCATCGCCAGCGGCGCGCTGGCCGCCATTGCCGCCGTGGAGCTGGCATTTGGCTTCGTGCATGGCATCACGCTCGGCTTTGGTGTCACGCTCATCGGCGAATCGCTTGATTACGCAATCTACCTTTTCACGCAGACGGCGCGTGGTGATTCAGCACGGGACACGCTCGCGCGCATCTGGCCGACGCTGCGCCTGGGCGCGCTCACCTCCGTCGCCGGGTTCGCCGCCATGCTGTTCTCCAGCTTCACCGGCTTCGCGCAGCTGGGGCTGTTCTCAATCGCCGGGCTTATCGCCGCCGCCGCAACCACGCGCTTCGTGCTGCCGCATTTCGTGCCGCGCGGGTTTTACGCCGCCGGGGCCGAGCCGGTGGCTCGGCCGCTGAATGTCATCATCCGCCACCGGCGGGCCGCGCGCGTTCTGCTGGCTGCCACCCTGCTCGCCGCCAGTGCCGCGCTGCTGACGCATCGCGGCGGGTTGTGGGACGGCAATTTGCTCGACCTCAGCCCGATCCCGGCCGCCGACCAGACCCTCGACCGGACGCTGCGGCATGAGCTCGGCGTGCCGGATCTCCGCTTCTTCGTGGTGTTCCGCGCCGCCGATGAGCAACAGGCGCTGCAGGAAAGCGAGGCGCTGACCCCTGTGCTGAACAGGCTGGTAGCGGCGCACCGGGTTGGCGGCTTCGATACGCCCACCGCGATTCTGCCCAGCGACCGTACCCAGCTGGCGAGGCAGGCAGCCCTGCCCGATGCCGCCACGCTGCGCGCCAGCTTCACGCAGGCGGCGGCGGGCCTGCCGTTCAACGTGCCGGCCTTCGCGCCGTTCTTCACTGATGCCGCCGCGGCACGGACAGCACCGCTGCTTACCACTGCCAGCCTGCCGCCTCCCCTGGCGCTCAGGCTCGATTCCATGCTGGTGCGCGAGGGCACCGGCTGGGTGGTGATGCTGCCGCTATACGATGTTGCCGACCCAGCCGGGGTGGATCAGGCCATTGCCGCCGCCGGGCCGCCGGGCGTGACACTGGCCGACCTCAACCATGAGTCGGACAAGCTGCTGACAACTTTCCAGACCGAGGCGGTGACGCTTGCCGTGAGCGGCAGCCTGGCGATCCTGGCGCTGCTGCTGCTGGGCTTGCGCTCGCCCCGGCGCGTGGCCGCGGTGACCGCGCCGCTCGCCGCCGCCGTGGCCATGACCGCCGCGCTGCTGACGCTGGGGGGCGGCAAGCTCTCGATCTTCATGGTCGCCGGTTTTCTGCTCATCATCGCCGTCGGTTCCAATTACTGCCTGTTCTTTGAACGGACGGCCCCCGGCACGCCCGGCTGGCCGCGCGCGGCCTCGTCCATCGTGCTCGCCAATCTCTGCACTGTGGCGGCCTATGGGATAATGTCGCTCTCACACATCCCCGTGCTGCACGATCTCGGCCTGACCGTGGCGGCTGGAACATTTCTCAGCCTGATCTGCGGCGCCGTGCTCAGCACTCCGGCCGCGAAAAACCCGGCATGAATAGACCGGCATGAATAGAGAGGACACGCTGGTCAACTGCATCCACCACGAAGCACCGGACGGTCAGGCGGAGCTGCTGCTCATCATGCTGCCCGGGGCGGGGATCAAAGCCGCGGACTTCGCCGAGCAGGGCATGGTGGCGGCCGTGCATGAGCATGGGGTGGCGGCCGAAATCGTCGTGGCGCACCCGGACCTTGGGCTTTATCTGGAAGATGGCGTGACCGAGGCGCTGCGCCGCGCCGTGGTGGAACCGGCGCGGGCACATGGCCGCAGGCGGGTCTGGCTGCTCGGCATCTCGCTGGGTGGCATGGGCGCGCTGCTCTATGCCAGCGCGCACGCGGCGGAGGTGGAAGGGATTATGCTGCTAGCACCTTTTCTCGGCACCAAGGGCACCGTGGCCGAGATGGCGCGGGCGGGCGGGCTGGCGGGCTGGTCCGCGGAGACCTCGGCCGCCACTGCGCCCGAGAAGCGGATGCTGACCTGGCTGCAAACACAGCTGGCCCAGCCCGAGGCGGCGCCGGCGCTTTACCTCGGCTATGCGCAGGCGGACCGTTTTGCCGCCGGGCACAGGATGCTGGCGGAATTACTGCCCCCGGCGCACGTGGCGGTGGTGCCGGGCGGGCATGACTGGCAGAGTTGGGCGGTGCTGTGGCGGCAGCTGCTAGGCCGCTCCCCCTTCGCGGGTCCGGGCGCTGGACGGTGGCAGGAGCCATGAATATATTGGCCCGTGAAGGGGATTGCGGGACGGGAAGCATGGGTGTCGGTCATGTCGCGCTTGCCAGCCATGGCACAATGAGCGCGGACGAGCCCCGCAGCGGCACCGCCTATGAAGATCTTTACCCCTATCATGCCGAGCTGTGCGCGCTCTCCGAGCTGTGCAAGAAACCCGGATTCGGCGTCCCGCTGCGCAGCGGCAGGGGCGGGCATTCGCTGCTCTACCTCAATGGCGTGCGCCTCGACCGCGCAGCAGGCTACCCCACGCTCAGGCTCTGCACGCCGGACGAGACACCAGCACGGCATGGCGTCGGCATCAGCGTGAACTCACATTACCGGAATGCCAATTGGGTGGGCGTGGAGGGGCGCGAATTTCTCTGGCGCGGCGCGCTGGCCCCCGGCGAGCGGCTGACGCGCGAAGCTTACGCACACACGCAGGAGCGCGCCCAGGCGATGGGGATTCTCGATGGCATCGAGTTCCACGAAGAATTTTTCCGCGACAAGCCAGGCGGCATGACCGTCCGGGATTTTATGTACGAGATCTCCGTGGCGACCGACTATGCCGCGCAATTCGGCCGCAACACGTTTCGCGCCCGTGTACCGCTCGACCGCGCGCGGATGGTCGCCATTGTCGATTTCCTCAACAGCCTCAACACGCCCTACCGGGAGGGCAAGCGGATCTATCGCTGGCGCCTCTTCAACGATAATTGCGCGCATGTGGGGCATAACGCGCTGGCGGCGGCGGGGCTGTGGGCGCCATGGCCAACCGGCCAGTTCTTCGCCTTCGCCGCTTTCAAGTTTCCGGTGCCGAAGAATGAGTTCGTGGACCTGATGCTGCGGGCCAATGATCTGCCGATTGAGGACGCGCATGCCCTGTACGCCGACGCGCCCGCACGGCGCGCGCTGCTTGCCACCGGCACGCTGCCCACGGCGGCGGGCGCGCTGGCGCTTGCCGGGCCGGCGGTTGCGGAGAACGACGTTTACAATGTGGCCCGGCTGCGCCTGATTTTTTACGATAATCCATTCTGGGGGCCATATCGCGGCTGGTTCAGGCGCGTTCTCAGCGAGCCGCGCTATTGCGATCTGCACGCCAATTTGCGCCACTTCGCCGGCCGGTATTCGGCGGCGCGGGCGCGCGGCGGCGGCCATGGGCGCATCTGCGGTGAGCGCGCGGCGTTTTTGCGGCACTACGACGAGCATATCGCGCGCGAAGCCGCGAGGGTCAGCCACCTTCTGGCGCGGTTGGAGAGGGGAGCGCCATGACCGCGCTCGCGCTCAGCGATTTTTCGCTGGTGACCTGCCTGGGGGCGGGGCGTGACCAGACCATCGCGGCCCTGCGCGAAGGGCGCAGCGGCCTCGCCCCCTGCACGTTCGAGACGCTGCCGCTCGATGCCTATGCCGGTGAGGTGGCCGGACTGGAGACGCAGCCGCTGACCGGTGAATGGGCGGGGTTCGATTGCCGCAACAACCGGCTCGCCGCGCTGGCGCTGCACCAGGATGGCTTCATGGACAATGTGGCGGCGGCGCGGGCGCGTTATGGCGCCGCGCGCATCGGCGTGTTCGTCGGCACCAGCACCTCCGGCATATTGGAGACGGAGGCCGCCTATCGCCGGCGCGATCCGGCGGGCAATCTGCCCGCTGGCTTCGACTACGCGCGCACGCATAATACCTACGCCCTCGGGCACTTCGTGCGCGATTATCTCGGTCTCAAGGGTCCGGCCATCGCCGTGTCCACGGCTTGCGCCGCGACCTCCAAGGTTTTTGCCAGTGCCGCGCGGATGATCGATGCCGGGCTGTGCGATGCCGCCATTGTCGGTGGCGCCGATACGCTCTGCGCCACAACCCTGTTCGGCTTCCATGCACTCGGCGTGATGGCGGAGGGGCCGTGCCGGCCCTTCGATGCCGCGCGCAACGGCATCTCGATCGGCGAGGGGGCGGGCTTCGTCCTGCTGGAGCGGCCGGGGCCAAGGCACGACGCCAACACAGTGCTGTTGCTCGGCACCGGCGAGAGCTCCGATGCCTACCATATGTCTTCGCCGCATCCCGAGGGACTGGGCGCCAGGCGCGCGATGGCGCAGGCCCTGGCGCAAGCCGGGCTGGAACCCTCAGCAATCGACTATATCAATCTGCATGGCACGGCGACCCTGACGGGCGACGCGGCCGAGGATCGCGCCATCACCGACCTGTTCGGCAGCAATGTGCCGTGCAACTCAAACAAGGGGTTCACCGGGCACACGCTGGGGGCCTCCGGCGTGGTCGGGTCGGCGATCAGCGCGCTCGCCATCCAGCACGGCTTTCTGCCCGGCAGCCCGCATACGAACCGCCTCGACCCGAGCTTTGGCAGTGGCTACGTGCTCACAGGGCGGCCTGCGCGCCTTAGCCGGGTCTTGATCAATGCCTTCGGCTTTGGCGGCGTAAATTGCAGCCTCGTGCTCGGACGGGCGGCATGATGCGCATCTACCTCGAAGGTGTTGGGCTGTATGGCCCAGGGATGGAGGGCTGGACGCACGCCAAGGAGGTGCTGGCGGGCCGGGCGGAACATTTGCCAGGGCCGGCGACCCTGCCACCGAGCCCCCTGCTGCCGGCCAATGAGCGGCGCCGCGCACCGAAAATCGTGAAAATCGCGCTCGCCGCTGGGGCGGAGGCTTTTACCGCCGCCGGGCGCGATCCCGCTCACACGCCGGCGATCTTCGCCTCCTCGGGCGGCGATGGCGATACGATCCACGATATTCTCAACGCGCTGGCCTCGCCGCAGCGGGAACTGTCGCCGACCAAGTTCCATAATTCCGTGCATAACGCGGCTGCGGGCTATTGGAGCATCGCCACGGGCGCGACTTCCGCCTTGACTAGCCTGTGCGCCCATGATGGCAGTTTCGCCGCCGGACTGCTCGAGGCCGCCACGCAGGCTGCCGCACTGGGCGAGGCTGTGGCGCTGATCGCCTACGATGTGCCCTACCCCGCCCCGCTCAGCGCGGTGCGTCCGATCGGCGCGGCCTTCGGCGCGGCGCTGGTGCTGTCGCCATCGCCCTCGACGGCAGGCTTCGCGAGGCTTGGGCTGACGCTGCTTCCGGGAAGCCACGCGCCCTCACCTGCCGCCAGCCCGGCGCTGGAGCAGTTGCGGCGGACCACGCCTGCGGCGCGTTGCCTGCCGCTGCTGGCGGCGCTGGCGGATGATGTGGCTGCGGCGGTGGCGCTGGATTATCTGGAGGACATGGCGCTCATGCTCAACATTGCGCCGCGCCCGGCGGCGGGCTGGCAGGACCCGGCATGAGCCGCATCGGCCGCGAGCGCATTCTGGCGCTGATCCCTCATGGCGGCGCCATGTGCCTGCTCGACGAAGTGCTGGACTGGGACGCGGACTCGGTGCGCTGCCTGTCCCATTGTTACCGCAACCCGGACAACCCGATGCGCCGCGCCGATGGCACGCTGGGGGCTGCGTGCGGGATCGAGATCGCGGCGCAGGCCATGGCCGTGCATGGTCGGCTGACCGCCGATGAGGCGGGTCCGCCAGTGCCCGGCTACCTCGTGAGCTTGCGGGATGTCCGGCTGGCGCACGCGCAGCTCGATGCCGCGGGGCCGCTCATCATCAGCGCCACGCGCCTTATCGGTGATACGCGCGGGGCATCTTATAGTTTCACGGTCACGGACGGCGAGGTCGAGCTGCTTGGCGGCCGTGCCACTGTGCTGTTCGGGGCAAACCCGTGAGCCGCGCCCTGGTCACCGGCGGCAGCGGCACAATCGGCGGCGCCATCGCGCGCGCGCTGGCGGCGGCGGGGCACCATGTCTATGTCCATGCCCATGGCCAGGCAGACCGCGCGGCGGAGATCGCGGCCGGGATAAAGGACCAGGGCGGCTCAGCGGAGGTGGTGCGCTTCGACATCACCGACGCGGCGCAGACCGGACAGGCGCTGGCGCAGCTGCTGGAGGCTGGGCCGATCCAGATTCTCGTGAACAATGCCGGCATCCATGACGACGCCGTGATGCCGGGGATGCGCCAGGAGCAATGGGCGCGGGTCATCGACGTGTCTCTCAACGGCTTCTTCAATGTCACGCAGCCGCTGCTGCTGCCGATGCTCCGCACACGCTGGGGGCGGATCGTTAACATCTCCTCCGTCGCGGCGGTGATGGGCAATCGAGGCCAGGCCAATTATGCCGCGGCCAAGGCGGGGCTGCACGGGGCCACGCGGTCTCTGGCGCTGGAACTGGCCAGCCGGGGCGTCACGGTCAATACTGTGGCGCCGGGGATCATCGCCTCGCCCGCCACTGAAGGCATTTTTCCGAAAGAGACGATCACGAAGCTGGTCCCGATGCAGCGGGCGGGACAGCCAGAGGAGGTGGCCGATCTCGTTGCCTTCCTGGCCTCCGACCGGGCCAGCTATATTTCCGGTCAGCTGATTTCGATCAACGGCGGAATGGCCTAAACAGGGCGGCGGCGATGAGCCGGGCGTGCATGGCGGCGAGGTGGAGATTGTCGCGGCCATAGCGAAAATGCGAGACGCCGCCTTGCGCCGCGGTGAAATAGCGCACCGGGACCGGGTGATTGATCACCTTCACGCCGCGCCAGCACAGCCGCACCACCGCCTCGGTGTCGAAATCGTAGCGCCGCATGTGGCGGCTTGCGGCCATAACGTCCAGCAACGGGACCAGCGGATAGACGCGGAAACCAAACAGCGCATCGCCGATATCGCATCGCGTTTCCAGCCGCGCGAGCACGTTGGAAATGCGCCGGCCGATGACACGGATGCGGGGCGCGCTGGCGTCGAATTGCGGGAGACCGAGAATCATCGCTTGCGGGTTTTGTTGTGAGATCGCCATCAGCTCGGTAATCTTGGCGGCCGGGTGCTGGCCGTCGGCATCCATCACCAGCACGTGGGTGAAGCCCGCTGCTGCTGCGGCGCGCAGCCCGTCGAGCACTGCAGCGCCCTTGCCGCCATTGGTGGGGCGGTGGATGACGCGCAGTCCCGGCTCATCCTGCTTCAGCGCCGCATCGCTGCCATCGGTACTGCCGTCAATCACCACCCATACGGTCTGCCAGTGGCGCAACGCCTCGGCAATTGTTTCCCCAAGCTTGGCACCCGTATTGTAGCTGGGAACGAGAACGAGATGGGTGCTCGACACGGCCGGGCCTAGGATCTGGCCTCGCTCGGCTTAGCCTCGGGCGCATGCTGCCCGCGCCCGGCAAAACGGTGCCGCAGATGCGAAAATTTCGTCGCATAATAGAGGGCGCGGAACAGATAAAGGCGCAGGCGGACCGGCCAGCCGTCGGAGAAACCACCGGCAAGCAGGGAGAGAACAGCCTCCTCCACACGGAACACGTTGCGCGGTGACATGAACAGGTTGCGCATGGCGGGCTCGCGTATGCGGTAGATGAACCAGGTGAAGGCATCCAGGGCGTTGCGCATTGCCGCGTCGTAGCAGCGCAGTTCGCGCGCCGCGCGTTGCGGTGTACACAGGCAGGACTCCACCACATCCGCAGCCCAGAAGCCCGTCTTCATCGCCAGATACACGCCGGTCGAAAAGACCGGATCGATGAAGGCGCAGGCGTCTCCGACCATGATGAAATTGCGCCCGCTGGTGGTCTTCGAGAGGTAGGAGTAATTGCCGGTGGCGGTCACGCTGCCCGTCAGCGTGGCATCCTTCAGCCGGTCGGCAATCTCGGGGCAGGACGCGATCAGGCTCATGAAAAAGCTGGTCAGATCGGTGCCGCGGTTCTTGAAGAACGCCGCCGGGCAGACGGCGCCGATGCTGGTTGTGCCGTCGGAGAGCGGAATGAACCAGAACCAGCCATGGTCGAACCAGACGACGGTGATATTACCTTCCGCCTTGCCCGGCAGCCGGCGGGCGCCGGTGAAATGGCCGAAGATGGCGGCGCTGTCATTGCGCGGATTACGCTCCTTGGCGCCCAACTGCGAGGCCAGCAGCGTGTCACGGCCCGAGGCATCGACGATGAATTTGGCGCGCCATTGCCGCGTTGCGCCATCCTCGTCACGCCCCGTGACGCGCGGCGGTCCATCCTCGGGAAATTCGACCGCGGTAACGCGGCAGCCCTCGATGACCTCGCCCCCCTTGGCGGCGGCGTTGCGCAGCAGGATATGGTCAAACGACGAACGGCGGACCTGGAACGCGTAGGGGAAGCGTTTGTCCCAGGCCTTGGCAAATTCATAGCGCACGGTCTTGCCATGATAAGGCGAGACGAATTCGATGCCATGCTTCTGGATCGCGCTCGCCTCGATCTGGCCGCGCACGCCGAGCCGATCCAGCAATGGCAGATTATGCGGCAGCAACGATTCGCCGATATGGAAGCGCGGATGCCGGTCCTTCTCGACGAGAATCACGCGGCGGCCGCGCTCGGCGAGCAGCGCCGCAACGGTGGACCCAGCCGGGCCGCCGCCGATAACGAGTACGTCGCAATCCGCGGGCGAGGACAATGAGCCAACCTGCTGAAGCTGCGCCACGCGGAAAACTCCTTCCCAAATACGCACAGGATACGCCACGTTGACCCGGATGCCGTATCCGCCGAAGATCTGTAACAGCCGCAATAAGCCACAGGTCCGCCGTCATGTCCAACCTCGATGAGTACGATGACACTGCGCGGTTCCAGGCCGTCTTCGAGGAAATTTATTCCGACCTAGCACGGCGCCCGCCCATTGTGCGCGACATGGCCGCGTGCGGTTTCACCAGCGATGCCTGCGCGAGCAGGTCCGGCTTGTTGCACCCTTTTACCTGCCAGACACCAGAAGCCCAGGCATAGCAAGAATGACACCAGCGACCGCCCCGCAGCAGACCGAAACGCTGCTGATCACCATCCTTGTCCAGTTGGTCGTGATGATCGGCGCGGCGCGGCTGATGAACCTGCTGTTCCGCCGCTTCCGCCAGCCGGGCGTGATCGGCGAGATCGTCGCCGGGCTGCTGCTTGGCCCCTCCCTGTTCGGGCATTTCTGCCCCTCCGTCTCAGCCGCCATTTTTGGTGCGCAGCCAGCGCCGGCCATCGTGATTTTGTCGCAAATCGGCCTCATTCTGCTGATGTTCCAGATCGGCATGAGCTTCGAGTTCGGCCATCTGCGCGAGGCGCGGGCGCGGCGGGCGCTGCTGCCAATAGCGGCCGTATCCGTTGGGGTTCCATTCGGGCTCGGCCTATGGCTTGGGCATCTCTCCGCGCCGGTATTCGCCGGGTCTGTCGCCGCCCACGTCTATGCGCTGTTCTGCGGCGTGGCCATGGCGATCACCGCGGTGCCCATACTGGGCCGCATCCTCACCGAATACGGCATGATGCGGCACGAACTCGGCGTGCTGGCGATCTCCGCCGCAGCACTTAACGATGTCGCCGGCTGGCTGCTGCTGGCAACGGTGTCGGCGGTCGCCACGGCAACATTCGCCCCAGCGCGAACCGCGCTACAGATTGCAGGTGTGCTTGGCTTCACATTTGCCTGCGTGTGGTTGCTGCGCCCCGCCGCCCGGTGGCTGTTGAAGGCATATCCGGTGCATAACGACGAAGTGCCGCCGACGCTGATGGCGATCATTCTCATCTCCGTGTTCGTCCTTGGCATGATCACGTTCAAGCTCGGCATATTCGGAATTTTCGGCGGCTTTGTCGGCGGGCTGCTGGTGCATCACGACCAGGCCTTCGCCGCGGCGTGGCGGCGCCAGGTAGGCACTTTCGTGCTTGTCTTCTTCCTGCCAGTGTTTTTCACCTATACCGGCCTGCACACCAATCTGCTCGGCCTCACCTCCCAAACTGACTGGCTCTGGCTGCTGATCTTCATGACCTTCTCGATCCTCGGCAAAATTGTTCCGGTAACGCTGGCGAGCCGGATGGCCGGCTACAGCGGCCACGCGGCGCTGCTGCTCGGCGTACTGATGAACACGCGGGCATTGATGGAACTGATCGTTCTGAATATTGGCCTGGAAACCGGCTTTCTGCCGCAAAAAATCTTCACCATGCTCGTCATCATGGCGGTGGTGACGACTCTGATGACCGGGCCTCTGCTGAAATTCGTGATGCCGAAACTGGGCCTCGCCATTCCGCGCAATATCGAGGCATAAGCACGGCCTATGCCATGCTTATGCCGGCCGCCTCGATCTCGACAAGCAAATCGGGGCGGCAGATGTCGGCATGCAGATAGAGGCGCTGGCTTTGCGCGCCGAACATCGCCGTAAGCTGCGCCTCGACCGCCGACTGGTAAAGCGGATCACGGAGATAGGCTTTAAGGGCCCAATCTTCAGACCGGGCGATACGCTTTCCGGCGTTGGTGATAAGTGCGCGGAGATTCTCGATTGTCTCGGCGATCTGCCCCTCCAGGTCGCCGTGGTGGCGCGTCTCATGGCCGACAATGCTCGCAGTTCCTGAAATGAACAGCATCTCCGCGCCGCGCTTGGCATACAAAGATGCGCGCGAAAAACTCGGACTGCACGGGCCGTAAACCGGCGGATAGGCGTAGGCGGCAATCTGACGCGGGTTTTCTATCGCCTGTGCCGGCTCGCGCGCCGCCAGAAAATAAATCACCGAGGCGCCATGATGGGCCCCAAGGCAGCTGGCCGCCGGCGGCACCTTCTGGCGCAGCCGCTCGATGAAGGCGCTCTGGCGGCCAATATTGAATCGCCGGTAACGCTCCAGCCCCCGTTCTTCCTCGGTGATCGCGGTCAGATAATTCCAAAACCGGATTGGCTGATTACAGCCCGTATGCTCAAGAAAATCAAAAATATCCTGATAAGCTTGAGCAACAATATCTTCCAGCGCGGCGCCTTCGCGCTCTTCCAGAATGAGGCTGCCAAAAGCCAGTTCGCCATTACAGGCCCCTGCAACCGGCCCGAGCTGGCAGCGCCTGATTGGTGAAGCGGCGGTCCATATTTCGAGTACCGCGCCCCCAGGCACGGGCAGCAGCGGGACGGGCAAAAAAGGGCATGATGGCGGCAAGCCTCCAGGGCGCTCCGCACCATAGCCGACCACGCCGAAGAGTTGGTCGGGACATGCCAGAAGCGGGCTGGCTGCAACGGGATCCGCGTAGTGAACCGCAAGAAAGGCTGGCGAGGTTAGCAAGGCGCACCAGCCTCGAGACAAAGAGATCGCTGCAAAAAAGACTCCTTTAACGGCTAACCGGCATCGCCCAGTCAACGGCGTTACTTCTAACGGAGGAAACGCAGCACATCCATCCGGCTTGAATTTTCACGACTTTCAGGGCGTCTGAGCAAGCGTGTTTCATGTGACCACAAGTTCGACGGTTGGGCCGGAATCCGGCTGTTTGGGCCCAACGAGGGGGTAGAACGCCGTTTATGTGCGATAAGATGGGCTTGAATTTTTGCGCCTCGCCTAGCGCCCGGGTTGACACATAAAGTTCATGTGTCTCCCGCTCGACCTTGTGGTCAGCTGTCACCAATCGAGGCGTGATACGCCCCAGCAGCTACCGGGATCGGGGCGTTGCTCGTGTGCCTGCAACAAGGGGATGAGCGGCCATGGACGAAATGGTGGACAAGCGCGGGACGGCGCCAGGCTCCAAGACAGTCCAAGAGTATATCGACGAGCTGCCGGCCTGGTCTGACGGCACCAGGCTGAAATCGGCGCCGCTGACCGGCATGCAGTGGCGCATCTGGATGCTCGCCGCCGCCGGCAAGTTCTTCGAGGGATTCGTGGTGTTCATGGGCGGCGTGACTGTGCCGCTGATCACCAGGGAGTACCATCTCGTCGCGGATGAAAAGGGCTTCGTCACCTCGGCAAGCCTCGCCGGCATCCTGGTTGGCACCATGCTCCTCGGCGGAATGTCGGATTATTTCGGCCGCAAGCGCATGTTCATCGCCGAGATGATCATGTTCTGCGCCTTCCTGGCGCTGCTGACCATGGTGCAGAACTTCATCTCGCTGGCGATCTGCCTGTTCGGCGTCGGCATGGCGCTCGGCTGCGACTATCCAACCGCGCATATGATCATCTCGGAAAACATCCCGAGCGCCTCTCGCGGGCGCCTCGTGCTCGGCGCCTTCGCCTTCCAGGCGATCGGCGCCATGACCGGCATCGCGATCGGCGCCGCCGTGCTGGTGCGCGACCCCGACCTCGACGCCTGGCGCTGGATGTACGCGACCGCCCTGGTGCCTGCCATCCTCATCACTGTCGGCCGCTTCTTCATCCCCGAAAGCGCCAACTGGCTTATCGTTCGCGGCGCCCACAAGGAGGCCGAGGCCGCCGTAACCCAGCTGCTCTACCGCAAGCCGCTCTACCCGCGCGCGGTGGCGCTCATGCGCCATGTCGCCGACGAGGCAAGCGCCTCCAGCCAGTCGTTCTTCGCGCTGTTCAACAAGCGCAACCTCCGTGCCACTATCTTCGCCTCCGCCCCCTGGTTCATCCAGGATCTCGGCACCTACGGCATCGGTGTGTTCACGCCGACCATCCTCGCCACGGCGCTCGGCGGGGCGCCCGACAAGGTGCGGAGCCTCTCCGACATGATTACCAACAGCATCCGCTCCGCCGAGGGTTCGGCGCTGATCACCTCGCTGCTCGTGGTTGGCATTCTGTTCGCGATCGCGCTCACCGACACCTTCGGCCGCATCCGCCTGCAGATCTTCGGCTTCCTCGGCTGCGCGGTCGGCCTCGCGATCGCCTCGTTCTCGATAGGCGCCTCCGGCAGCCTCAAGATCACCCTGATCTTCACCGGTTTCATGCTGTTCAACTTCATGACCAATCTCGGCCCGAACGCGCAGACCTATTTGCTCGCGGGCGAGGTGTTCCCGACCGAGGTGCGCGGCATGGGCGCGGGCTTCGCGGCGATGGTCGCCAAGATAGGCGCGGTCGGCACCACCTTCGGCTTCCCGATCCTGATGGCCTCGATCGGCACCCGAGGCCTGCTCTACGCGCTTGTGCTCACCTCGGTGCTCGGCGCGGTCGTCACCTGGCTCTACCGGATCGAAACGACCGGCGTGAGTCTCGACCGGGTCGGGCGCTGAGGCGGCAGACGGCATAAAAAGAACAGGAGACCTCGTCACATGGCAAAATCATCCCCACAGGCCGCACAACGAAGCGCGTACCTGCTCGCCGCGGCCTGCCTGTCGCTCTTCCTGCTAGCCGCCGACCGCCCGGCGCAGGCCGGCAGCATCGTGCTGAGAGAGAGCGGCTCGACCTTGCTCTTCCCCCTCTTCGAGCAATGGATCACCGATTACGGTGAGATCGATCCGAGCGTCACGCTCACCGCCGCCCCCACCGGCTCGGGCGCCGGGATCGCGGCGGCGATCGCCGGCACCGCGAGCATCGGCGCGTCTGACGCCTATCTCTCCGACGAGGCCACCGAGCAGAACCCGCAAATCCTCGACATCCCGCTCGCCATCTCGGCGCAGACCGTGAACTACAACCTCCCCGGCCTGAACGGCGCGGGCGTGAAGCTCGACGGCCCGACCCTCGCCGGCATCTACAGCGGTGAGATCACCGAATGGGACGACCCCGCGATCAAGGGGATGAATCCGGGCGTCGCCCTGCCGCACCAAACGATCATCCCGATCCGCCGAGCCGACGCCTCGGGCGATACCTTCATCTTCACCCAGTTCCTCGATTTCTCGACGCAGAGCTGGGAAGACGCCATTGGCTACGGCACCAGCGTCGCCTGGCCGGACGTCGCCGCGGAGCAAACCGCGATCGGCAATGTCGGCGTGGCGAAGGCGCTGGCCGCAACCCCCTACTCCGTCGGCTATGTCGGCATCAGCTACCAAAACGAGATCGCCAAGGCCGGCCTCGGCATTTCGCCGATAGAAAACCAGAACGGCAAATTCGTGCTGCCGACGCTGGAGACGATCGCCGCCGCCGCCGCCGAGCTCGACCCGCGCACCCCGCCCGACGAGCGCCTCAGCCTGGTCTTCGCCACTGGTGACGACAGCTATCCGCTGGTCAACTACGAATACGCCGTGGTCTCCAAGAGCCAACCCAACGCCGCGACCGCAGCGGCGCTCCGCCGCTTCCTGCTCTGGGCGATCGCCGTCGACGGCGGCAATGCCCCGAATTACCTCTCGAGCATCGGCTTCGTGCCGCTGCCAGACTTCATCCGTGGCCTGTCCGAGGCGCAGATCAACAAGATCCAGTAGAGCCGGATTGGGAATCGTCCAAACAGACGGAGGGCTTTCGCCCCCCGTCAGGTCTGACGCGCTCTGGAAGTCGTCATTTCTCTCCCCCCGATTTCCCCCGAAGATCGGCTCAGCGCCCTGCTGGCTAACCGGCTTGCGAGCGAGAGGGCGGATATCGACGGAAGGTTATTACATTATAAATTAGACACGTCCAGACAAAGCCTAAAAGAGTCCTTCAAACTGGGGCAACTCCAACTCCATATGGAGATTAATGGATGCCCCAAACACATCGCCGCCCGGTGCCGCAGCGATTAATCAGCGCGTTGACAAGAACCGCCGCGCAGCCTTCGCACCTTACCATGCGTTGGCACCATGTGTTGGCAAGCCACATAAGTCTGTCTGTGGTGAAACGCCTGCTGGCCTTGCGGCAGTCGTGCCCAGCGACGTGCTACGAAGAGACGGGGGCGGCGGGAACTGCCGGCATCAGAAAAACGGCGCACCGGCCGGCTGATGACCGAGTAGGGAGGTAATCAATGACCAAGAGCCTGCCACAGGAAAAACCAGCTTCGCCCACGTCTGCGATCCGCGGTCCCGGACCGCTGCAAACGCCTCGGCCTGAGACGCAGGATCTGCCGGGCGACCACTTGCTTGAGGAGGACGTGCACCAACTTGGCGAATGGCTGGCCGGGGATCCGCTTCTGCTCGCAAGCGAGGAAACGCTGAACGCCAATCCGCTCCATGAGGTAATCCCCGTCGACTGGGCCGAGATCGTCCGGGCGCTGCGCACCGTCTGGCTTCACCAGCTCAGCCGGCCAGAGGCCGCGATTACCGCCGCGGCGGAGTTCAATCTTAAGCTGATCCAGTCCACCGTCGATACCTGGACGGAGTTCGCCCAGCGCTGGTACGGCATGGCACCGTCCAGCGCAGATGCCGCTGGGGGCGAACCAGCGAGTGGCAAAGACAAGCGTTTCGCTGCCCCTGAGTGGCAAAATAACCCGGTCTATCGCACCCTGAAGGAATTCTACCTGCTGGCGTCGGACTGGCTGCTCCACCAGCCGGACGGGTTCGATGACATAACCGCGGCGGAGCGGCAGCGGCTCAACTTCCATCTCCGCCAATTTGTCGATGCCGTAAGTCCGACATTGATGCCGCTGTCCAATCCGTTGGCGATGCACCGCGTCGTGGAGACCGGAGGGGCGAGTATCGCAGACGGGATCCGAAACCTAATGCACGATATCGAGGAGGGCCGGCTGAGCATGGTCGATACTGAGGCGTTCGCGCCCGGGCGCAACCTGGCTCTATCCCCCGGCAAGGTGGTTTACCGTAATAAATTGATCGAACTGATCCAATATGAGCCAAAGACGGCCAAGGTCCATGAGGTGCCGCTGCTGATTTTCCCGCCATGGATCAACAAATTCTACATCATGGACCTGCAACCCAAGAACAGCATGGTGCGTTATCTTGTCGAACAAGGGTTTACGGTTTTCATGGCGTCCTGGAAGAATCCGGATGCTTCCATGGAGGAAACGACGATCGAGGACTACGTGGAACTCGGTCCTCTGGCGGCGAGCGACGTTGTCCGCAAGATCACCAGCAGCCCCACTGTGAACGTCATGGGGTATTGCATCGGCGGCACCTTGCTCGCGATGACACTTGCCTTGCTGGCAGCCAAAGGTGACAAACGCTTCAACACGGCGACCTTTATGGTATCGCTCCAGGATTTCGAGAAAGTCGGCGACACTGCGCTGTTCCTTGGCGAAGACTCGATCGATTTTATCGAGAAGCAGATGCTGGAACGCGGCTACCTCGATAGCCGGCAGATGTCCGATATGTTCAACCTGCTGCGCAGCAACGATCTGATCTGGTCGAATGTGGTAAACAACTACATTCTGGGTCAGAAACCACCCGCCTTCGACCTGCTGTACTGGAACAACGATGGCACGCGGATGGCGCGCACGGCCCATAGCTGGTACCTGCATAATACCTACATTGAGAACAACCTGATCCAGCCCGGCAAGATCCAACTGATGGGCGAAGCGTTGGACCTTCGCCGCATCACGCTCGACGTTTACGCGGTGGGCGCCGAAAAGGATCATATCGTGCCATGGGAGTCCGCTTGGCGGCTCACGCAACTCACCGGTGGAACCGTGCGCTTCATCCTCGCGTCGAGCGGCCATATCGCGGGTATCATCAACCCGCCCGGCAGTAAAAATGCCGCGTACTGGACCCTCAAGGAGGCGACGGCCGCAGCGACTACCGCCCAGGAATGGCGCGCCTACGCCGAACGCTATGACGGAAGCTGGTGGGGCGACTGGTCAGTCTGGCTTGGTGCCCGTGCTGGTGCCATGGCCCAACCACCCGCCCTGGGCAGCGCCGCCCACCCGCCGCTGTGCGATGCGCCTGGAACCTACGTAATGGAAAAATGATAAGACATCGTGCTCTGATGTGGATGTGTAGGAGCTCGTGAGACATTCTTTTTGGGAGCTTCAGTCAAGGAAAAGAGGCATTTTGTGACGAGCGTCAAATCCAACGCAAGCTGGGCATGTTGAAGGCCTGCAGATGAATCTGAGGACGTTTGCAAAAGCTGCCGCGACTTCCGGATCAGCCGCGCCTTGCCTATAATACCGATCCGCCTAAAGACTGACACACGCCCAATCGCGGCTACCAATTGAGTTGATGCGGTCCGGATCGGCGATGAACCAATTCCATGCGGTTTTGCCGGCTTCCACGATATCGTTGTAGTTGTCCCAGACCGTGGCGCATAGTTTGTTCTGCCGCAGATAGTCTCAGACGTTCTCCATGGGGTTCAATTCGGGACTGTAGGTCGGCAGGGGCAGCAAGGTCATATTCTCGGGTATGTGCAAGAGCTTGCCCTTCTGATGCCAGCCGGCGCCATCGCAAATCAGCATGGCGTGGGCCCCCGGTGCCACTTGTGTGCTGATTTCGGCCAAGTGCAAGTTCATCATCTCGGTGTTTGCGCCAGGTGTGATGATCGCAGCCCCAACGCCGCGCTGCGGGCAGATCGCACCAAAGATGTAGGCGGAGTCGTGGCGGTTATCACGCACCATCAGCGGCCGTGAGCCACGTGGCGCCCAGATATAGGCGTGACCTCCCTTCTGACCGACCCTGGCCTCGTCCTTACATGAGGGTCAGGCTGTCAACGGTGTTTCTGCAAGCTTTGCTCCCTGGCTGGTTGAACGACAATCCTGTAGTCCTCGGGTCTCGGGCGTGCGGCATCGCAGCGGCAGCTGCGTAACCTTACATGCGGCCGGGTCTGGCGAAGCAGCCCGCACCATAATGCCTCA